>ENA-ORTB01001587-ORTB01001587.1-human-gut-metagenome-genome-assembly--contig:-NODE-1587-length-24550-cov-19.756440_pt1 | contig 24550 bp, 18 predicted proteins | sample MGYA00241905_ERZ509174 | MGnify/ENA primary metagenome ERZ509174 (study PRJEB26280, sample SAMEA2338851) | human gut metagenome | biome: human gut; feature: human-associated habitat; material: faeces... | reverse complement strand
ATTACAAATCTATGATTTGTTACTTCTTAAAGAAAAAATTAAATTTTCAAAACAAATAAAAAGAATATAACAATGAAGAAGGTAATTACTAGAGCAGTTTTTATTGCAACATTCGTTTGTGCTGCTGGTTATTCTTTGTATACATCACAGCATGAAACACAATTGGCTGATTTGGCAATGGCAAATGTGGAAGCGTTGGCAAATGACGAGGGAAGTGGTGAGAAAGCTTATTGTTGGACACAATTTTCAGGAGGTCTAGCATGGCCGCGACAGTGTCCAAGTTGTGAACGCCTGCCATTTGCAACAGGTTTAGGAACGGCTGGAACTTGCAATGTTAAGTAGTGTTGATTTTTAATTCCTATTTGTCTCCTTATTGCCTTTCTTAACAAGGTAATAAGGAGATCCGACAAAAAACTTCAGCAAACAATACGTCTTTATTTATGAATAAAAATATACATATTGCTATATTGGCTATTTGTGAAATACTTTTTTTTATAAGTTGTACGAGAAATAGTAACGTTACGACTATAACTCAATTCCCTAAAGTAGAAGAATTAAATCATGAGATAATACCTACTCCCAATGTTCTGTATACTCCTACGGGGCTTCTGCTTTTAGATAGTGCGGTAATAGTTCAAGACTTAAAGTCGGATACAATCTTTCAAGTATTCAAGTTTCCTTCATTTGCATATACCGGAGGATTTGTTAAGAGAGGTGGTGGACCGGATGAAGAGGTATTTGTAGACCCTTTTATGCAGCGTCTCGCAAATAACCAGTTTATGTTCAAGAATCTCACAGGAGTCAAAATCTTAAAATATGATCCGCTAATTGATACTATTAGTACTGTTAAAGATATTAAGTTTGATACAAGCCTAACAGACATGTATCATGTATTTATGCTCAACAATCACATTATAGGAGTAAGAGCGGACGTCGCAACTAATAAAGAATTTGTTTCTTATGATCCTCAAACACAAAAAACAGATGATTTTGGTGATGATTATCCTATTGTAAGTAGAAATATTAAAATTGCTGACGAAGATAAAATTCAACTTTTCGCCAAAGCGAACACGGTGAAACCTGATGGAACAGCTTTTGCCTGCGTATATGATAAATTTCCTATATTACGTATATATTCAAATACTGGGGAATTAAAAAAAGACATTCGATTAGATAATAATCAACGTTTTCCTTATGCTTTGATAAAACAAAGCCCAACATTGGATGAAGTGAATGAAATGATGCAAAATTATAGAATGATAAAATCAACTAATCATTTTATTTACGCATTATATATTGGGCAAAAGACTAAATCACTAAGTCCTGGACTTAATGATTTTTCTAATATTATTCATGTGTGGGACTGGGATGGAAATCCTATAATGGAATTAAAATTGGATAGGAAGATATTCACATTCGATGTCTCTCATAATGATGAATTTCTAATTTGTTCATCTTTGGGGGAAATAAATGCTTTATATAAGTATGAACTTCCACTATGATATTTTCATTATAAATAATTCTTCGATATGGTTTCCATAGCCGATTTAAAATCAGGTAAAGTTGTACAGGTTATACCAAGTGGCAAATCTATAGATCCAAATAAACTAAGGGACATTGATTTACGCCATTTGTCGGAGATAAGGCTAAACTCCATTAATCCTCCATCAATTGCAAATAACTCTATTAATGATGATATTAAAAAAATATATGTTCCTGAAACAAGTTTGGAGAAATATAAATCAGCTCCAATATGGCAAAACTTTTCTGATAGAATTGTACCTATAGAAACGTATTAATTTAGCGTGAATTCAATATAAAATTAGAAATTTGAAAATTGCCAGTCATTGACAAAATATACATCAATGGCGGGTTTCTCAATGGCTCACTGATTGACAAGAACGGTTATTGTGGCACACGCAGTCATAAAGTCAGGTATAATAAAAGCCGGCATCTAATATATGTGTCGGCTTTTATTATCCTGTATGTTTTATTATCTCAATCGTATGAAATCGCCTACTTTCGGAGCCGGAGAATCCGGATGCATATCGTTCATTTTATATAGTCTTTCTAGACGAACTCCGAATTTCTGCGAAATGCTGTACATTGAATCGCCATCGCGTACCACATATAAAATGTGTTCTTTGGTAGCGCGGCGGTTTTTCTTCTCCAGATAAACAATCTCTCCTCCTCTAAATGTATAGTCTTTAGGCAGCTCGTTGTACTTGCGCAACTTTCGGCTGCTGATTCCCAATTCTTTGCCTAAGTTTTTAAACGTATCTCCGGGGCGAGCTACTATATAAAGCAGTCCGTTGGCAAGATAGGGCTGATGCGGATCGGGGTATGTTTCTGCAAATTTAAGTCCGTGCTTCTTGTCGTACCGGTGTAAGTCGTATAGCTCGATGAGGTTTATCAGTCGGTTGGCATATTGAGGGTCGGTGGCATATCCGGCTTTCTTCAAACCTCGCGCCCATCCTTTATAATCGGTAGGCGATAGCTGGAACAAGAAAGCGTATCTGGCTCCAGAACGTAAGAACTTAGAGTGGTCTCTATATGAATCTTTGGCGTGTCTGTAGGCGCGGAAACATTCTTGGCGTGCATCATCGTCGTGGCGAACGTTGGGTCCGCTCCATGCGCTTCCGCATTTAATGCCGAAATGATTGTTCGATTTCCGTGCAAGTTCTCCTTTACCCGCTCCCGATTCCAGCAATCCCTGCGCCAAAGTGATACTGGCTGGTATGTGATACAGTTTCATTTCTTCAACTGCTATGGCTCTATATTTGTGTATGTATTCTTCGTAAGCCTGATTCTTACGCATACTTTGTGCGCTGCTTGTCAAGATAGACAGAAGCAATGCCACTGCTATAGATAATGTATGTTTCATCCTGATTTCGTTTTCTGTTGTTTTGAGTGCGTAAAGATAGAAATTTATGCCGAAATGTTACATCAAAAATGAAGTAATGTTTCATAGCTTACATTGTCAGTCTGTAAAAAACAGTCAATAAAAAAGCGACATTTGTTTTAAATCATATATCTTTGCCACTAATACAAAAAAAACTTATTTTAAAATTTAAACGAGATGAATAAAGCCATTATTACCGTAGTAGGCAAGGATACTATGGGTATTATCGCAAGAGTTTGTACCTATCTTGCCGAAAACAAGATTAACATTTTGGATATTTCGCAGACTATCGTACAAGAGTATTTCAACATGATGATGATTGTAGATATGTCGAAGATGACAAAACCATTTGAACAAGTGGTTAGTGAGTTGGTAGCCGAGGGAAGTGCTATGGGAGTGCAGGTAAAATGCCAGCGTGAGGAAATCTTTGACAAGATGCATCGCATCTGATGAATGTTACAGTAAAGAATACGATACGTTATGATAAATATAAACGAGGTTCTCGAAACCAACAAGATGATTGAGAAAGAGAATCTGGATGTGCGCACCATTACAATGGGTATCAACCTGCTGGATTGTGCCGACGGAAATCTGGATGTTCTCTGTAAAAATATATATGATAAAATAACTCGCTATGCGAAAGACCTGGTGAATACAGGTGAGGAGATAGCAAAAGAATTTGGTATACCTATCGTCAACAAGCGTATCTCTATCACTCCGATAGCATTGGTGGGTGGAGCGGCTTGTAAGACTCCGGATGATTACGTTAAGATAGCGCAGACACTTGATAAGGTGGCCCTGGAACTGGGCGTGAACTTTATCGGTGGATATTCGGCTATCGTATCAAAGGGCATGAGCCGTAGCGACGAGTTGCTTATTCGTTCTATTCCGAAGGCTTTGGCTTGTACGGAAAGAATTTGCAGTTCTATCAACGTTGGCTCTACCAAGACCGGTATCAATATGGACGCTGTTCGTTTGATGGGCGATATCGTGAAGGAAACGGCGGAGATGACCAAGGAGCGTGGCTCGTTGGGATGCGCTAAGCTGGTGGTGCTGTGTAATGCCCCCGATGATAACCCGTTTATGGCGGGAGCGTTTCATGGAGTATCAGAGGCTGATGCCATTATCAATGTAGGCGTAAGCGGACCGGGTGTGGTGAAGTATGCTCTGGAACAGGTGCGTGGTAAAAACTTCGAGGTGCTGTGCGAAACGATTAAACGCACTGCTTTCAAGATTACCCGCGTGGGACAGTTGGTAGCGCAGGAAGCATCGCATCGTTTGGGTGTTCCTTTCGGTATCATCGACTTGTCTTTGGCTCCTACTCCGGCGGTAGGCGACAGTGTGGCCGAGATATTGCAGGAAATTGGTCTGGAATATCCGGGCGCTCCTGGCACTACTGCGGCATTGGCTCTGCTTAACGACCAAGTGAAGAAGGGTGGTGTTATGGCATCATCGTACGTAGGCGGACTGAGCGGAGCGTTCATTCCGGTGAGCGAAGACCAAGGTATGATAGACGCTGCCGTAGCAGGTGCGCTGACTATCGAGAAGCTGGAAGCCATGACTTGCGTATGCTCGGTAGGTCTCGACATGATTGCCATTCCGGGTTCTACTCCGGCAACTACCATCTCGGGTATCATTGCCGACGAAGCGGCCATCGGTATGGTAAATCAGAAGACTACAGCAGTGCGTATCATTCCGGCAGTAGGCAAGGAGATAGGCGATATGGTAGAATTCGGCGGTTTGTTGGGATATGCCCCCATCATGCCTGTAAACAAATTCAGTTGCGAAGCGTTTGTAAATCGCGGCGGACGTATTCCGGCTCCTATCCATAGCTTTAAAAACTGATTTTTTAGATGACGGATTATTTAGACGGACTGAACGAGCAACAGCGAGCTGCCGTAGAGTATATAGACGGCCCTTCATTGGTGATAGCTGGAGCCGGTTCGGGAAAAACAAGAGTCCTTACTAATAAAATAGCTTATCTGTTAGACCACGGTTACGAGCCGTGGTCTATTTTGGCTTTGACCTTTACCAACAAGGCTGCCAATGAGATGAAAGAACGTATCGCAAAGCAAGTGGGACATGAGCGTGCCCGCTATTTGTGGATGGGTACCTTTCATTCTGTCTTTTCAAGAATTCTTCGTGCTGAGGCTGAGGTATTAGGATTTACTTCCGACTTTACTATTTACGATGCTTCCGACTCGAAGAGCTTGATAAAGACCATCATAAACGAAATGCAACTCGATGAGAAGGCGTATAAGCCTTCAGCGGTGCAGAGTCGTATCAGCAACGCTAAAAATCATCTGGTTTCACCCGATGCTTACGCTTCATCAGCGGAGGTTCGTAAAGCCGACCATGAAGCGAAACTTTCGGAGATTCATCGTATTTATAGACGTTACTGGGATAGATGTCTACAGAGCAACGCGATGGATTTCGATGATCTGTTGGTTTATACCTATGTATTATTAAAAGGTAAACCCGAATTATGCGCTAAGTATGCAGAGCGTTTCCGCTTTGTCTTGGTAGATGAGTATCAAGATACCAACTACGCCCAGCATATGATAGTGCAACTGCTCACGGAAAAGAGTCGCCATATCTGCGTGGTAGGCGATGATGCCCAGAGTATCTATTCGTTCCGTGGAGCCAATATCGATAATATACTAAGCTTTACCAATCTATATAAGGAGGCGCGACTGTTTAAACTGGAGCGCAATTATCGTTCTACTCAGACCATAGTGAATGCCGCCAATAGTTTGATAGTGAAAAACCGCTCGCAGATTCAGAAAAACGTATTCTCGGAAAAGGAAGTCGGCGATAAAATAGAGGTTAAGAGTGCGTATAGCGATGTAGAAGAAGCCGAAATAGTAGCAAATCGTGTTGTGAAAATGCACGTGCGCGATAATTATGCCTATAGTGATTTCGCCATCTTATATCGTACCAATGCCCAGAGCCGTGTGTTCGAGGAGGCTTTCCGTAAGCGTAGCATCCCGTATCGCATATATGGCGGCTTGTCTTTCTATCAGCGTAAGGAGATAAAAGATGTAATCGCTTATTTCAGATTGGCTGTCAACCCTAATGATGAAGAGGCTCTGAAGCGCGTTATTAACTATCCGGCTCGAGGAATCGGTAATACCACGCTTAGTAAGATTATGCTTGCGGCATCAGAAAACAATGTCAGCCTATGGAGCGTGTTGAACGAACCGCTGACGTATAACCTGAATGTAAACAAAGGTACTCATACCAAGTTGCAGGCTTTCCGTGACTTGATAGCCGAATTCATAGAACAGGCTTCGCAGAAAGATGCGGCCGAGTTGGGACGTGAAATTATTATGCGCTCAGGAATCAGAGCGGATATTTATCAAGACCGCTCGCCAGAGAGTCTGAGCCGTCAGGAGAACATAGAGGAAATGATGAGCGGCATAAATGATTTCTGTGATACACGTAAGGAAGAAGGTAATGACCATGTATTTCTTACCGATTATCTTTCGGAAATCTCTTTGCTGAGCGACCAAGATGAGGAAAAGGACGAGGATACTCCTAAGGTTACATTGATGACTATCCACTCCGCCAAAGGGTTGGAGTTCCCTAATGTCTTTGTGGTGGGACTGGAAGATGGTCTCTTCCCAAGTATGATGTCGGGCGAATCTATGCGTCAGTTGGAAGAAGAACGTAGATTGTTCTATGTAGCGATAACTCGTGCCCAAGAGCATTGCTTCTTATCATATGCCAAGAGTCGCTACCGTTATGGGAAGATGGAGTTCAGTGTGCCGAGCCGTTTCCTGAAAGATATAGATGTGCGATATCTGAATGTAGCGCAAGCCGATGCCGTGGCGCAGCGGGTAGACGAAGGGGTACGACGTTTCCGCAGGGAAGCCGATGAGCGTCCTTCATATTATAAGGCCGAAAACAACGGTCCGTCGATGTTCGATGGGGGAGCGATGCCAGAAGAACAACGCCATTTTGTGAAACCGCTTTCGGAACGTAAATTGAAGCGTGTGGATTTATCGTCTTCACCGTCTTCATCGTCTTCGGCTGGAGCTGCTACCACATCGACAAACGAGTGGGGTATAGCGGTAGGCAAGCGGGTAGTTCATGCACGCTTCGGTAGGGGAGAAGTGATTAAGGTAGAAGGCGCAGGCGAAAACTGCAAGGCTACCATCAGTTTTGCCAATGCTGGCGTAAAGCAATTGCTGCTTAAGTTTGCCCGATTTGAGAAAATAGAATAAAAACAGGTGTATAACCATAAGACTTATATATATAAAGTATGTTCGATGTAACGAAGGTCCCATCGCCGTGTTATGTGATGGAAGAAGATTTGCTCAGAAAGAATCTAAGCTTGATAAAGAGTGTGGCAGATAGCACAGGTGTAGAGATAATATTGGCATTCAAGGCGTTTGCCATGTGGAAGTCGTTCCCTATATTCCGTGAGTATATCCGTTATACTACGGCCAGCTCGGAATACGAGGCTCGTTTGGCGTTCGAGGAGTTTGGCAGTAGGGCGCACGCTTATTCTCCGGCTTATACCGAGCAGAACTTTCCCGCTTTTCTGAAATACTGCAGTCATATTACTTTTAATTCATTGTCGCAGTTCACTCGTTTTTATCCGATGGCAAAAGCTGCGGCCCAACCTGTATCGTGCGGTATTCGTGTAAATCCTGAGTATTCTGAAGTAGAAGTCGAGCTATATAACCCATGCGCTCCGGGTACCCGTTTCGGAGTGATGGCCGACCAATTGCCCGATGTGTTGCCCGAAGGTATAGAAGGTTTCCACTGTCATTGCCATTGCGAGTCGAGTTCATACGAGTTGGAACGTAGCTTAAAGCATATAGAAGAAAAGTTCTCGCGTTGGTTCCCTCAACTGAAATGGTTGAATCTGGGAGGCGGTCATCTCATGACACGAAAAGACTATGACGTAAAGCACCTCATCGGACTGCTGAACGGGCTGAAGGAGCGTTATCCTCATCTTCAGATTATAATGGAACCAGGTTCGGCCTTTACTTGGCAGACTGGTCCGCTGGTATCTTCTGTTGTCGATATCGTAGAGAACAGAGGCATCCGCACTGCAATTCTCGATGTCAGCTTTACATGCCACATGCCCGACTGTCTGGAAATGCCATATCAACCAGCGGTACGCGGAGCCGAAACTCTGCCTGCCGATGCCGTAAAGACAGCTTCTCCAGAAGAACATGTATATAGATTAGGAGGTAATAGCTGCTTGAGTGGAGACTATATGGGAAGTTGGAAGTTCGACCACGAATTGCAAATAGGCGAACGCGTGGTATTCGAAGACATGATACACTATACCATGGTAAAAACTAATATGTTCAACGGTATTCATCATCCGTCGGTAGCTATAAGTCGTTCTAACGGCGAGTTAGAAATCTTCAAAAATTTTGTCTACGAAGATTATCGCGACCGTATGTGTTGATGTTAAAAGGTAGTGCTTTTATGTAGTTCATCGCATTGATTTTTATGAATTCTCCAGGCTTATATTTGAAAAATTATAAGATTTGAGTAAAAAAAGTGCGCAATGTTTTGGAAGTTTCACAAAAAGCACTACCTTTGCACTCGCAATCGAGAAAACTACTTTCGTTGCGAGAAATTGCGGAAATAGCTCAGTTGGTAGAGCATAACCTTGCCAAGGTTAGGGTCGCGAGTTCGAGTCTCGTTTTCCGCTCAAGAGAAAAGATCAGTGCAGAAGTACATTGATCTTTTTTATTTATCATGGTGTAAATGTTAGAAAACGGAAGAAGGTCAAATCAAAATATTGATATACCCTCCTCCCGCTGTTTTAGTCAAATTATCCGCAATGGAAATATTTATTGACCAATGCCAACATCCCTTCCGGATTATCTTTTAAGTCGTTACGTAAGGTCAGATCGTTATAACTGGTTAATTTGCTGATGATTCCATCAATCATAGTGGGGCTGAACACATTATGTTTTTGGAATATTTCGCGCTGTTGTTGCAAACAGGTTGCGGAAGCTGCACAGCTATCGGGAAGCTGGGCTAATGCCTTCAGTTTGTCTGCATTTTCTTTCTGATGGATATTGACGTTTACGTAAGTTTTTTCTGCAATGTCCAGTGCATTTTCTATTTCAAATCCATGGCGACAGGCTACAGCTAATCCTGCTATCAGTTGGTAGAGATCGGCCGAACCGTCCGGTGACCGCATTTCCACTGTCTGTTTTTGTGTGGTATCATAATGGCTTTCTGTTTCCAGTGGATTGGCAGTCATGCACATGTCTGTTTTAGCTGCCCATCCTAGAGGTACGCGTACCAATACTGAACGGTTGCGGTCACCCCAGCAAATATTAGTTGGCGCTTCCTGATGGGGAACCAGGCGGAAATAAGAAGTAGGATTGGTATTACCGAATGCGGTGATGGATGGAGCAAGTTCCATCATGCCAGCAATAGCTTTGCGTGCTGTTTCTGATAAAACACCTTCTTTCAACATCTGGTTTTGTCCATCTTTCATGATACGCATGTGGATGTGCAATCCGGAACCAGCTTTTCCTGTAGTTATTTTAGGCGCGAAAGTAATGTTATAACCATGTTTATAGGCCAGATTACGTATAATCCATTTGGCGATCATCAATTGGTCTGCCGCATCTTCGGCATTGACAGGCAGGAATTCTATTTCATTCTGTTCATATATCATGCCATTCAAGGTAAAATTACCTACTTCGGAATGTCCATATTTTATTTGTCCGCCTGCTTGTGCAATGTAGGCCATGCACTGGGTACGGAAATCATTGAACTTGGCATATGGTGCTGATTCATGATAGCCTTTCTGATCTGTAGCCTCGAACATATTTGTATCCGGAGCAATTACATAGTACTCTAATTCCCCCATAGCCTGAAATTCCATGCCGGTTACTTCATTGAATGCCTTGCATGCTTTGTGTAAGGTATGTTCGGGGGAACTTTCCAATGGCTCTCCATCCTTGTTAAAGAAAGAGCAAAGCATGGAAAGTGTAGGTATCTCGGCAAACGGGTCCAAAAAAGCCGTCCGGAATCGGGGAATTACATACAGATCACTGCTGCCCGCCTCAATGAATGGAAACAGGCTGGAACCGTCCACACGTTCTCCACAAGTCAAGATAGCATCTAGATATGCTTGGTTGTTGATAACGAAATTCAATGTCTTCAGTCGTCCGTCTCCGGCGGGATACATAAAGTTGACCATACGGATGCCATTCTGTTGAATGTATCGTTTTATGTCTTCTTTGGTAAACTCTGCACAAGGTTTTTCTAGAAATGCCACCAATTGGTTGGGGTTCATTATTAATTCTTTATTCATAGCAAAATTGGTTGTTTTTTGTTTGTTATTTGGTTAACTTTCCAAAGATAACAAAAAGTTTTCTGAAAATCCTATGAAAAGTTCATAGATATTTTCTTTCATACTGAGTGATATTCTCTTTATCTTTTTCTGTTTGGGAGAACATCGTTTTATAATTTGTCCTACCTTTGCACCGCTGTTTTAAAATATAAATAAGAGAATCATTATGGAACCGATGCATAAAATTAATAAAGTAGAGGTCCGGAATTTACAGATCGAAGATTACATCCAATTATCACAATCATTCAAGCGGGTGTATGCGGATAAGGATGTGTTTTGGACACACGAGCAAATAGAAACGCTTATCCGGATTTTTCCGGAAGGGCAAGTAGTAACGGTGGTAGACGATAAGATAGTGGGATGTGCTCTTTCTATTATTGTAGACTATGATATGGTAAAGGGAGATCATACCTATGCCAAAGTAACTGGTAATGAAACTTTCTGTACGCATAATCCGGAAGGGAATATTTTGTATGGTATCGAGGTGTTTATCCATCCGGATTATCGCGGTTTGCGTTTGGCACGCCGTATGTATGAGTACCGGAAAGAATTATGCGAGAAACTGAATCTGAAAGCGATCATGTTCGGTGGTCGTATTCCTAATTATTATAAGTATGCGGATACGATGCGTCCTAAGGAATATTTGGATAAGGTGCGTTCCCGTGAGATTTATGATCCGGTATTGACATTTCAGCTTTCCAATGATTTTCATGTGCGTCGTGTCATGAAGAATTATCTTCCCAATGACGAAGAATCCAAGCATTGTGCCACTTTGTTGCAATGGGATAATATTTATTATCAGGAGCCTACGCAGGATTATGTGGATAAGAAAACCACTGTACGTGTAGGGTTAGTGCAATGGCAGATGCGCCCTTATAAAACATTGGATGATGTATTTGAGCAGGTTGAGTTTTTCGTAGATGCCGTTTCCGATTATAAGAGTGATTTTGTTCTTTTTCCGGAATATTTCAATGCGCCGTTGATGGCCAAGTTCAATCATTTGGGAGAAGCCCAGAGCATTCGTGGTTTGGCACAATATACCGAAGAGGTTCGCGACCGTTTTATCAATTTGGCTATCAGTTATAATATTAATATCATTACGGGTAGTATGCCATACGTAAAAGAGGACGGAGGGCTTTATAATGTTGGTTTTTTAGTACGGCGTGACGGTTCATACGAAATGTATGAAAAGGTACATGTCACTCCCGATGAGATAAAGAGTTGGGGCCTCTCGGGCGGTAAGATGGTGCAGACTTTTGATACGGATTGTGCTAAAATTGGTATCTTGATTTGTTATGATGTGGAATTTCCCGAGCTCTCTCGTATCATGGCCGATCAGGGAATGCAGATTCTGTTTGTTCCATTCCTCACCGATACTCAGAACGGTTATTCCCGTGTACGTGTTTGTGCTCAGGCACGGGCAATCGAGAATGAATGTTTTGTCGTTATAGCCGGTAGTGTGGGAAATTTGCCGCGTGTGCACAATATGGATATTCAGTATGCACAGTCTGGAGTGTTTACTCCGTGTGATTTCGCTTTCCCAACTGATGGCAAACGGGCCGAGGCGACTCCGAATACCGAAATGATTTTAGTTTCGGATGTTGATCTGAATCTGTTGAATGAATTGCATACGTATGGCAGTGTGCGCAATTTGCGTGACCGCAGGAATGACCTTTATGAACTGAGGATAAAGAAATAAAAAAATGTTTCATTACGGATTACTCAGGTTAACGCTGGTTTATAGATAAGTGGTTATTATTTTATATTTCCGCCTTACTTTTAAGAATAACCTGTGTTAATCAGAGTGATCCTGTAATGAACTTTGTTATTTCAAAATAAAAGAAGCTACGGGCCATTCTATAACAAATATAGTTTTTCCTTGTCTGCTTTCCTGTAAATAGAAATTGCCCCCATGTCTTTTTATAATCTGCCGGCACAGACTAAGCCCGATACCAGTTCCTTCTGTTTTTGTGGTAAAGAAAGGAACGAATATTTTTTCTTGCAATTCCATAGGGATTCCCCGTCCATTGTCAAGTAGTCTTATATAAAGTTTGTTTGTTACTTCCAGTGTTACTTCTATTTGTCCGTCTGTTTTTCCTTCCAATGATTGCATACTGTTTTTCAGCAGATTTAAAAAAACTTGAGAGAGTTGCTTCTCATCGCCCTCAATATATATATCAGAGGGGGTGCTACGCAGAATGAAATGGATATGAGCATTTTCAAAATCAGATTGTAGTAACAGACCTAGATTGTGCAATGAATTGGTCAGTGAGAATCGCTTCTTTTTCGGTTCCGGCATATACGATAAGCGTCGATATGATTCTGTGAATTCCATCAGTCTTTCGCTTTGTTCACGAATCACTCCAAGTCCTCGTATTACTTTCTCGTCCGTACCGGGGCGCAATGAAAGTGTTTGAGACAGAGAAACAATAGGAGCAATGGTATTCATAATTTCATGAGTAAGCACCCGGGTAAGTTTGTTCCATGACTCACTTTCTTTCTCGTTCAGTTCATTACTGATATCTTTGATAGCCAACAGGGTAATCGTTTCTGAATTTAGTTTCATCCGGTTCATGGATAGTGACAGTTGTTTTTTTGAGTTAGATTGTAAAAGAAAGGAATTTTCCACATTTCCATGGGTTATGAAATCTTTCAAGATCGGATATTGCTCTTCCAATTGGCGGAGGAATATGATTGACTCAACTCCCAGCAAACGTAAGGCTGCACCATTTACAAACAGAACTCTTTTTTCGGAGTTCCACGCTAGCACTCCATTTGGTACTTCTTCCAGTAAAGAGTGATAAAAGTTCTCTTGTACCCGGCTTTGCGATTTCGTTGTGGCAAGCAATTCATTGATTCGGTTTAGTGAATGGCTAAGTGCATTCATTTCTTTATCTGCCGATTGCTCGTTGAACAGTATCATGCTCTCTTTATCTTCCATCGCATCCAAGAATATTCTTATTTTGGCATTGAATTTATTCAATTGTTTTACCAAAGCTCTGATAAAAAAAAGTGAAATAATCAAGAAAAGACAGCCTAGAATAAGGGCGGTATGTGTAATAATAAGTGCGATACCAGCTCCGGCTACAGCAATTATTAATAAGATGTAGCTTAGGATAACCATATATAGATGTTTGCTGAATACCATGATCATCAGAGCTTAAAGCGTTTTATTTTATTGTAAAGTGTCTGGCGGCTGATGCCTAACTGTTCGGCTGTTGCTGTCAGATTTCCATCGTTTTGACGGATGGCTGTTTCTATGGCCTGGCGTTCTACTTCTTCCAGATTAGGAACGGTAGTGGAGAATTGTGGACTCCAGGTTTGTTTTACGAAAATGTCTTTGGAACGGATTACATCTCCTTCACATAAAATAACTGCTTTCTCGATGGTATGTTGCAATTCCCGGATATTTCCCGGCCAATGATAAGAACATAATTTCTCTAAAGCATGTTCATGCAGGAAGATTTCTTTTTTTTCGTATTTAGCAGCATAGCGCTGCATAAAATAATCAATGAACAAATGTATATCTTCCCTCCGTTCGCGTAAAGGCGGGATTTCCAGATGAATAGTATTCAGTCTGTACAATAAATCCTCACGGAAAGTCCCGGAATCCACCATATCCTGAATATTCTTGTTGGTAGCTGAAAGCAGCCGGATATCCACTGGGATTACTTTATTACTGCCGATGCGTGTAATTTTTCGGTTTTGTAATACGGTGAGCAACTTTGCCTGCATGGCTAAAGGGAGATTTCCTATTTCATCCATAAACAGGGAACTGCCGGATGCCGCTTCAAACTTTCCCGGCCGGCTCTCGTAGGCATCGGTAAAAGAACCGCGCTCATGCCCGAACAGTTCACTTTCGAATAAAGATTCACTGATTGCTCCCATATCTACCGTTACCATAGAATGTTCCTTTCGTGTGGAAAACCGGTGTATTTCCTGTGCCAGCATTTCTTTTCCTGTTCCGTTTTCTCCGGTAATCAATATATTGGCATCTGTGCGTGCCACTTTCACTACTATCTTCATTAACTGCTGCATGGCAGGGGATGTTCCCACAATCATCGGTGATTTGTTTCTATCGGGGATTCTGTTTTTCCTTTTCTTACCGCTTCCAAAAGCATCTTTTATTTTGCGCACTAAGGTCCGGTTATCCCAAGGTTTCAACAAAAAATCAGTTGCATCATTCTTTAAAGCCTTTACTGCCAGTTCTACATCCCCGTATGCTGTAAGCATGACTACGGGTAGTGCAGGAGCTATCTCACGGATTCGTTTCAGCCAATATAACCCTTCGTTGCCGTTATTGATTCCTGCCGAGAAATTCATATCAAGAATAATCACATCTATCGGAGAGGTATTTATGATAGATATGATTTGATTCGGATGATGGGCTGTCTTTATTTCGCTGAACTCCGTTTCCAGTAATAATTCCAGTGAGGCCAATACTCCTTTATTATCATCTACTATTAAAATCGTTCCTTTTTCCATCTCATTTTTGCTTTCAGAGGCTAAAGGTATCTGCTTTTGATTGTTTCTGCAAATGAGGCGTCCAATTATTGGACGTTTTTTATTATTTTCTGTAATGCTTTTATTTATCATAACGGTGACTTGACATTGGAATGTGTCTTCAGTCCGTGTTGTCAGCGTTCCAATATCTTCCTTGGTTCGTTCTGGTTTTATAGTGTTTATAATTTGGACGTTATACCGTCTAAAATTTGGACAGCTAATTTATATTTTATTTTGTAACTGGTTGATTATTAATGTTCTGATCTTCTTGGCATATCGTTTGCTTCCTATTCTGTGTTTAAATTAAAATGCAATGAGAAATAACTTGATAATTGTGTGTTTGTTGTCCGGTCTGTCTTTGCCTGTATGTGGGCAAAGTACACTGGACGATTGCATACGTTATGCTTGGAAACATAATCCTGGTTTCAAGAATGTCCAAATAGACGTAAAGAAAGCACGAACAGACTATGTGGCTGCTATGGGTAAATTTCTTCCTTATGTTTCAGTACAGGCGGAAGTGGGCAGGCATATCGGACGTTCTGTCGATCCGGATACTAATGGATATACAGCCGATTCATATAATCAAGGAACTATAGGAATGGATATAACTCTTTCTTTATTCGAAGGATTTGCCCGGATCAATCGTTTGCGATATACGCATTGGACTAAAAAAGAGAAGGAGTGGGATCATCTGGCAAAGAAAAATGATTTGGCTTATCGGGTAGCTGAGGCTTATTATAAAGCGGTATTGGATAAAAAGCTTTCAGAACTGGCAGCTGAACAGCTTCGTTTGGGAGAACGTTATCTGAAACAGACGGAAGCTTTTGTAGAACTGGGGTTGAAATCGCTTTCGGACTTGCAGGAAGTAAAAGCGCGTCATCAAGGAGATGTGTTCAGAGAGCGTATGTATGAAAAAAATCGTCAGATGTCCTTTCTTTATTTAAAGGAAATACTGGGTATGAAAGAGGGCGATGTTTTGTCTGTTTCTTTATCAGTCAGTGAGGATACGCTCTTGTTAATGCCTCAAGTAGAGGTAGAAGAAGTCTATTTACGGTCCGTACACGTACTGCCGGATTATAAACGGATGGAAATGTGGGAACGCGCTGCCCGTAAGGAGTATGCTGTGACCCTTGGACAGTTCAGCCCGACTATCTTCGCCCGTTTCTCATGGGGATCTGATTTTTATAATTCCTTGTTCTCGTTACATCAATTGCGTGACCATTGGAATAAATATATAGGAGTAGGTATTTCATTCCCTATTCTTAGCGGATTAGATCGGAATGCCGGAATAAGGAAGAAGAAATTAAACTTGCAACGGGTGCGGAACAGCATAGAGGAAGAGAAGTTACATTTACGTAATGAAACGGAACGAATTGTACTTTCATTACATTCGGGATGGGAAGAGCATCGACAGGCTTCCCTGCAGGTAAAAGCAGAAACGCAAGTGCTGAAAGAAACGGAACGGAAGTGGGAGGAAGGGCTTGTTTCCGTGTTTCAGTTGATGGAAGCACGAAATCGCCTGCTTGTCGCTAAAGCGGAAAAAATAAGAGTGCGTTTGCAGTACGAACTGACATCGCGACTAACTATGTATTATCGGACAGGAAGTTTTATTAACCATTAAAAAATATGGACACACTAATTGAACGTAAAAAGCGTTTCACTCCCAGGCGGATTTATGGAGGTGCGGGAGTATTATTCATATTGGTATTCGTTTTTTATTTTATTTTTCGTGATACCGGTTCTTCCATGACCATTGACAAGAGCCGTATCACTATCGCTACAGTTACAGAAAATGAGTTTAATGATTATGTCCGTGTGATTGGACAAGTACTTCCCAGCCGCATGATTTACCTCGATGCTATAGAAGGCGGAAGAGTGGAGGAACGCCTTCATGAAGAAGGAGCGATGGTAAAGAAAGGGGATGTGATTCTGCGCCTGAGTAATCCTCTGCTGAATATCGGTATCATGCAAAGTGAAGCAGATCTGGCTTATCAGGAAAACGAGTTGCGTAATACTCGTATAAGTATGGAGCAGGAACGGTTGAGTCTGAAGCAGGATCGTATCGGTATTCAGAAAGAATTCATTATAAAGAAACGTCGTTACGGACAATACAAGCGGCTGATGGAGGGGCAATTGATAGCGAGGGAGGACTATCTCCAAGCTACGGAGGAATATGAAGCGGTAAAAGAACAATTGTCGGTATTGGATGAGCGGATCCGTCAAGATAGTTTGTTTCGTTTGACTCAGATAAGCAGTTTGGACGAGAATATAATGAATATGAAACGAAGTTTGGCATTGGTACGAGAACGTCTTGAAAACCTGAAAGTGAAAGCTCCTATAGACGGGCAAGTGGGTAATCTTGAAGCACAAATCGGGCAATCCATTTCTGCCGGGGAACATATCGGTCAGATTATTACTGCTGATCTGAAGGTACAGGCATTAATTGACGAGCATTATGTGGAGCGTGTCGTCCAAGAGCTTCCCGCTGACTTTACCCGTGATGGAGAAAATTATAAGTTGGAAGTAACCAAAGTGTATCCTGAAGTGAAAGACGGGCAGTTTCGTACAGATTTCCGTTTCACGACAGGGCGTCCCGAAAACATTCGGGCGGGACAAACTTATCATATCAATCTTCAGTTGGGGGATCCTGTCAAAGCTGTTCTGATTCCTCGGGGAGGTTTTTTTCAAATTACCGGAGGACGATGGATATATGTTGTGGATGAAAGTGGTAAATTTGCCGTCAGACGTCCTATCAAGATTGGCAGGCAGAATCCTCAGTTTTATGAAGTGACTGACGGGCTGGCTTCCGGTGAGAAAGTTATTATTTCCGGTTACGAGCTGTTTGGAGATAATGAGAAACTGATTTTAAACGAATAAAAAACACACGTAAGAATGATTAAAGTAGAAAACCTCTCTATGTTGTTCAGCACCGAGGAAGTGCAGACCAAAGCATTGAATGAAGTAACTTTCGAAATTGAAAAGGGAGAATTTGTCGCTATCATGGGACCGTCCGGTTGTGGAAAATCTACCTTGTTGAATATACTTGGAACATTAGATACCCCTACTTCGGGCTCCTATCTCTTTGAAGGAAAGCGAGTGGATAAAATGAATGAAAACCAACTGACCGCTCTCCGAAAAGGAAATATCGGTTTCATCTTCCAAAGCTTTAATTTGATTGATGAACTGACTGTATATGAGAATGTTGAACTCCCATTGGTGTATCTTAATATAAAGCCGACAGAACGTAACAGGCAGGTAAAAGAAGTGCTTGAAAAAGTGAATATGCTGCATCGCGCCAATCATCTGCCACAACAGTTATCAGGTGGACAGCAGCAACGTGTGGCCATAGCCCGTGCCGTAGTTACCAATGCCAGGCTTTTGCTGGCGGATGAGCCGACAGGTAATTTGGACTCTACCAATGGGGTGGAGGTTATGGAACTGCTTAGTACACTGAACAAACAGGGGACCACCATCATCATTGTTACCCATTCACAGCGTGATGCTGCTTATGCACATCGTATAATCCGTTTGCTGGATGGTAAAATTATTGCCGAGAATCGTAACCGCCCTATGGAATCTGACAGCAAAATTGAAATTTTATGATTATACAAAATTATTGGAATAGCGTTTGGCGTAATCTGATGAAGAGGAAAGGTTTCAGCTTCATCAATATCTTTGGCTTGGCTGTAGGCATGGCATCAGCTTTATTGATATTTACTTACGTTGCTTTTGAATTTAGTTTTGACAAAATGCATAGTAAGAGTGAACGGATTTATCGTGTGCAAAGTACTTTTCATGAGGGGGAAGTTCTGACGGATGATTGGGCGACCAGTTCATTCGGATATGGTTCGGCCATGCAGGAAAATCTGGCGGGAATTGAGGATTATACTCGTGTAGGATGTATTATCCAACCGGAGCAATTGGTAAAATATGGCGAATTATGTCTGCGCGAGAATGGGATAGCATACGCTGATCCTGGCTTTTTCCGTTTGTTTGATTTTGAATTGTTGAAAGGTGACCGCGCTTCTTGTCTTTCCATGCCATGTCAGGTAGTGATTACGGAACGGATTGCCCGCAAATATTTCAGAGATGAAGACCCTGTCGGGAAGATACTTATTTTTAACAGCAATATGGGGAAGGTGTCTTGTGAGGTAACTGGAATCATGAAAGAAATGCCTTCTAATTCGCATATACATTATAATTTTCTTTTATCATATGCCACCTTACCTAAATGGGTACAGGAGTATTGGTACAAACATGAAGCCTATACATATGTATTGCTGGATTCGCCCGAGCGCAAAGAAGAGATAGAACGTGCTTTTCCTCAATTGGCCGAGAAGTATAAAACTGAAGAGGCATTGAAAAACAAGACTTGGGGGGTGCGGTTGGAGCCATTGGAGAAGATTCATCTCAATCCTCAATTAGGTTATGAGGCCGAGTTGAAAGGGAACCATTCGGCCATCATCGCATTGATTTTCGGAGCTATTGCTATTTTGATTATCGCTTGGATCAATTATATAAATCTGACAGTTGCCCGTTCTATGGAGCGTGCCAAAGAGGTAGGAGTGCGCAGGGTAGTGGGAGCTTTCCCGAAACAGCTTGTTGGTCAGTTTCTATTTGAAGCATTTGTAATGAATTTGATCGCTTTTATCATTGCGTTAGGATTGATCGAACTATTACTTCCTTCCTTCAATCAGTTGGTAGGACGTACTATTACTTTCTCTGTATGGTTTACGGAATATTGGGGGGGCGGGGTTCTATTGCTTTTTATAGTCGGTATTTATATTTCCGGTTACTATCCTGCCCGCGCATTGTTGCGTAAGAAGCCGATTGTTTTACTGAAAGGTAAATTCCAAAATAGCCGTTCCGGAGAAAATACACGTAAAATATTGGTCATAGTGCAATATACGGCATCCATGATATTGCTTTGTAGTACATTAATTGTGTTTGCACAACTCAGCTATATGCGTCGGCAGTCTTTGGGAGTAAAGACCGACCAGATTCTGGTAATCAAGTTTCCCGGACCTACTGAGGGTATGAAAACAAAGATGGAGTCTATGCGGAGAGCTATCAAGAAATTGCCATTGGCGTCGAAAGTAACTTGTTCCGGGGCGGTACCGGGTGAAGAGGTGGCCATGTTCCTGTCCAATCATCGGGCACATGATGCGTTGAAGCAAAACCGGTTGTACGAGATGCTGAGTTGTGACCCTGATTATATAGATGCATACGGACTGGAGGTGGTAGCCGGACGGGGTTTTTCCGAGGAATATGGGGACGATGTGAATAAATTGGTTATCAACGAAACGGCTGCCCGTATGTTAGGATATGTGGATAATGATGATGCCATTGGTGAGGAAATAGCTGTTGAAACGCTAGGAGAGCCCATGCAGGTAATCGGGGTAGTGAAGGATTATCATCAGCAAGCGTTGAATAAAGGTTATACAGGGGTAATGCTTTTCCATAAAGATAAGATTGACTGGATTCCTCAGCGTTATATTTCGGTTGTGATGAAACCGGGTGATCCTTCGGAATTAGTATCACAGATAGGAGAAATATGGAATAATTACTTTGCGGATTCTAGTTTTGATTATTTCTTCCTCGACCAGTTCTATGACCGGCAGTACCGTCAGGATGAGGCTTTCGGCGTATTGATGGGAGGTTTTACCGGATTGGCTATTTTTATCTCCTGCTTAGGTTTATGGGTGTTGGTTATGTTCTCTTGTGCCGTCCGTACCAAGGAGATGGGTATCCGGAAAGTATTGGGGGCATCTCGTTGGAATCTGTTTTATCAGTTGGGTAAAGGTTTCTTTATTCCTATTATTATCGCTATTCTGATTGCGTTGCCTGTGGCATGGGGCAGCATGAATGCATGGTTGGCTCATTATCCGTTCCGAACAGAATTGAAAGTGTGGTTCTTTCTGCTTCCTGTGGTCTTGATGTTGTTGATTTCTTTTCTGACTGTAGCAGGACAAACCATAAAGGTTGTTTATAGTAAACCCGCTCGGTCATTGAAATATGAATAATGGAATATAAGATATCCGTGGTTAGTAATTCATTTACAAGGAATATCATTTAAAACCAATATAAATTATCGTACCAGTTCATTATGGCAGATCAATACTGATAAACTTTGAAAACCTTTTGAATTTTTCTACAAAACTAATTTTGCGTCTAAAATTATTTTATTAATTTTACAGCGTTTTTAAGGAGAGTCTAACTCTCTATAGTTACAAATGAGCGATGAGAAAGGGTGCCTTGGTGGCATCCTTTCTCTTTTGTAGTGTGTTTTTGTATAATTTATATTGTATTTTACTTATGTCACGATTATGTGAAATCACGATACATCTTTTGTATTTCCGTTTCTTTTACTTTTATCAGACTTAATCGTTTTTCTTGCATTAAAAAACAATTGGACCTCCCTTTGCTATATATTTAACACTCTTTTAATCTCATTTTGTTGAACAATCTACGCGATTCAAATGTTAATATAATGTGTTTTTCATAGTAATAGATTTAAGATTAATAGTTAGTATTTGCTTGTGAAAGTCAGTACACTTACGGATAAAAGCGTTTATCCGAAAAGAAAAGAGAGGCGACCGGAAACGGAAGCCTCTTTCTTTTTGAGCATTTTTAGTTCACCATAATTATTGTGAGAGGAAAATTGATTCTGATTGTATAAATAATATAATGTGTTGAAAATAAGATTTTTCCCTTTTTAAGCCTTTAATAAAAAATGGAGTTCTCTTAGTAAGAGAACCCCATTTTGCTGCAAAGATAGCTATAATTCCTTAATACAGAAAATTCCGCATTAAAAAAGTATTCCAAAGTATGCTTATAAATGACAATTGTTTGCAAAAATAATATGAAAGGTTATAACTATAGGACACTCTATCAGGCATTTAAGTAAACTTGGGGTTCTCTTACTAAGAGAACCCCAACAAAAAAACGAAAATTGATGGCTTATGGAAAAGCCACTCAACTTTGCCCCTTTTGGCCACGCAGAATTATCCCTTTTGGCTAAAATATGATTGACCCCTTTGGCTAAAATAGTGTTGCCCACTTGCTTCACCTATAATTATAGTTTTTTTGTGTAGATTTGAGTACCCTTGTCCTGGTGTAACGGGGGAGAAAATAAAATCTATACAAATGAATAAACGAATCAAAAACATTTTAAGATGTTATGCGGCTGGCATAGGAATCAAGGAAACGGCATCTACGTTTCATATTTCCCGTAATACAGTCCGCAAATATGTCCGCTTATTCCTTTCAAGCGGCAAGAGTATTGAACAGCTTCTTTCCCTGCCCAATGGACAGTTGGATGAACTGTTCGGCTGCACGGATACCCGGCATCGGGAGCCTTCATCCAAAAGGATTGAATTGGAGGCCTTGCTTCCCGGATATGTATCTCGTCTGTCACGCAAAGGTATGAGTGTCCGAAAACTGTTCAAGGAGTACCATACCGAATATCCGGACGGCTATCAGTTGTCTTCCTTCAAACGGATTGTCAGCGAATACAGGTTTCACATTAAGGTTGTCGGTCATGTAGAGCACTATGCCGCAGAGCAGATGTATATTGACTTTGCCGGTGACAGACTTGAAGTTGTTGATGAAATGACGGGCGAGACGAAGAAAGCCGAGGTATTTGTTGCCATCCTTCCGTTCAGCCATTATACCTACTGCGAAGCCGTATGGTCGCAACGCAAGGAAGACCTGATAAAGGCATGCGAGAATGCCATTCAATATTTTGAAGGTGTTCCTGCGGCTATCGTCCCCGACAATCTGAAGGCTGCCGTCACACGAAGCGACCGCAACGAACCTGTCATCAATGATGATTTCGCCGCTTTTGCCGAATATTACGGCTGTGTGGTCTATCCTGCTCGTGTGCGTCACCCCAAGGACAAGGCTTTGGTAGAAAATGCCGTAAAGCTCCTCTACCGTTCCATTTACCTTGATATAGAGGGAATGACATTTTCCAGTTTGGAGGAACTCAATACCGCCATCCATATTTCCTTGCTTGATTTCAATGAAAAGGTGATGGCCGGACGGGAGATGTCACGCAAGGAAATATTCCTTCATGGAGAGAAGGATTATCTTCGTCCGCTTCCCGTGAAACGCTACGTAATGAAAGAAAGGAAACTGATGACCGTGGGAAAGAACTCTTACGTTTCCTTGTTCAAGCACCATTACAGTGTTCCGAAAGAGTATGTAGGCAGGCGCATGACGATTCTCTATGATGCCGACACGGTGGAAATCTATTGTGGAATGAACCTTGTCGCCACCCATGACCGCTGTGACATTCCTTACACTTATTCTTGGAAAAAGGAGCACAACCTGCCTGGTCATTATGGTCCCTATGACAAGGACTTGGAGGAACTCTTTCAACGTGCCTCGGAAATAGACAACATCGTATTGAACTATCTTCAGGAAGTGGAGCGTGTCATGCAATATCCACCCAAAGCGTTCAGGTCATGCCGTGGCATCATGACACTGGAGAAGAAATACGGCCGTGACCGTCTAGTTGCGGCTTGCGCATGTGCGGATCAGAAATTGCAATACGGATACCAAGCCTTGCGCGAGGTGCTTGAACTGGGAGAAGATGTGGATTTCCTTCCTGATGAGGACGGAAAAGTACAGTCCAACGTGACTTCCCAGATTCCATTGACCCACAAAAATATACGTGGACGTGAATATTACAAAAAAGACAAACAATAAAACTATTATTTATGGAAGTAAACAATAAAACAGCTCCCGTTACGGGACAACAAGACCAGAATACCATATCACTGGATTTAATGAACCGTATGAAATTGCATGGTATGGCAGAGGCTTTCAGGGAAAGTCTTGCCGGCACCACTCCGCAATCCATGACTGCGGACACGTTCCTTTCCATGCTCCTTGCACGCGAATGGGACTATCGCTCCCAGGCTGCCATTGCACGGCTCACCAAAAATGCGGCATTCCGCTACAAGGCTTATATTGAGCAGATTGACTATGCCACGAACCGGGGACTGGACCGCAATCAGATGGAACGTCTCGCCACCCTTGATTTTGTGCATAAGGCACAGAACCTTTTCATTACTGGTTCTTCCGGAACGGGAAAAAGCTATTTGGCCTGTGCCCTTGGACACGAAGCATGCAAAAGGGGATTCCGTACCTTCTATGCCAATGCTCCGAAACTGCTCGGTGCGCTGAAAGTCGCCAAAGTAAAAGGTACACTTGAAGCGGAACTCAAGAAGATTGAGCGTTGCCAGCTACTCATTCTTGACGACTTGTTTATTGTACCACTTGACGCCAAAGAGCGTCCCATACTGCTTGAAATTATTGAGGATAGGCATGAACGGAAATCTGTCATCATCACATCGCAGTATCCATCTTCCAACTGGTATGACATGGTAGGTGATCCAACAATAGCCGATGCAATCCTTGACCGCATCATACATACGGCCCATACTATAGAATTATATGGTGAAAGTATGCGAAAATTAAAATCTAAGAAAAACGAGAATTTTTAAAAGGGTAAAATAATATTGCCCCCCAACACCAGGACTTTAAAGGGTCAATCATATAGTACAAAAAGGTGGGCAAATCTTGCGTGGCCAAAAGGGTCAAAGTTGAGTGGCTTTTCCAACCTTTGGTGGGCAGTAATTCTAAGACTTTAAATAAAGAAAAATTAAGCTACCCCTTAAAAAAAAGAGATATTTCCTTTCAAAGAATTCATTTCTTTTATTACATTTGTATTAGTCTTTTGAAAATAGAAGATTTATAGTAAAGCGTTAAGGCATTATCCAAGTTCAGGAAATCCC
>ENA-ORTB01001577-ORTB01001577.1-human-gut-metagenome-genome-assembly--contig:-NODE-1577-length-24649-cov-4.554078_pt1 | contig 24649 bp, 23 predicted proteins | sample MGYA00241905_ERZ509174 | MGnify/ENA primary metagenome ERZ509174 (study PRJEB26280, sample SAMEA2338851) | human gut metagenome | biome: human gut; feature: human-associated habitat; material: faeces... | reverse complement strand
TGAGCAAAAAAGAGGCTAACTGCTATTTCTCAACTTTTAATTTTTAATCTTCAATCTGGTTGATTCTTCTCTGATGTCTTTCTTCGCCTGAAAATTCTGTATTTAAAAAAGTATCTACGATTTTGATTGCAAGACCAGGTCCTACGACTCTGCCTCCAAGTGCAAGTACGTTAGAATCATTATGAAGTCTTGTTGCCTCAGCACAGAAGCAGTCTGTACAAACTGCCGCACGGATTCCTTTCATCTTGTTTGCTGCAATCGAAATACCAATTCCCGTTCCACAGATTAAGATTCCTTTTTCACACTCTCCAGACTGAATTGCTTTTCCTACTAATTTTGCATAAACCGGATAATCCACAGATTTATTATCGTAACATCCAAAATCTTTATACTCGATTTTACGTGCTTTTAGGTAAGCAATAATCTCCTGTTTTAATTCAAATCCCCCATGGTCACACCCTAATGCTATCATAAGTTTTCCTCCTGTTTTTTATACTTTTATTACATGATGTCCCGCTGCCTTTAACAGACGGTTCATGATTGCCTGACCCATATTCGGTGTATCAAATGATTCCGAAAAAATCAAATTAACATTTTCACTATCAAACTCTCTTAAAATTCTAAATAAATGCAGACCGATGCTTTCTTCATCCTGTCTGCTTCCGATACTTTTTACAACAGATGCATGATAAAGCATTTTTGTCTCATCTGTTCCGATAACACCAACGCGAAGACCTTCGGCTTCTGCTTTACGGCATTTCTCATTAATTGCCGCTACAACTGCTTCTGTTTCTCCTTCAATAATGGTCAACTCCGCTCTCGGGGCATAATGACGATACTTCATTCCCGGTGCTTTCGGTCTCACAGAGGCATCGGTAATCAAAAGCCCTTTATCCATTCGCACTTCTCCGATTACCTCTGCAATCATCTTCTGATTGATATAGCCTGGTCTTAAAATAACCGGAATTTTCTCTGTAAAATCTACAATCGTTGATTCCAGACCAATTCCAACTTCACCGCCATCTAAAATCATATCTACTTTGCCATTCAAGTCCTCTATTACATGCTCTGCAAGTGTTGGACTTGGACGTCCTGAAGTATTTGCACTCGGAGCTGCCACATATTTTCCGCCATAGCATATTAGCGCTCTTGCCACCTTATGAGACGGCATACGCACTGCCACACTTTCAAGACCTCCTGTTGTCTCAATCGGAACAATGTCTTTTTTCTTAAAAATCATCGTAAGAGGTCCGGGCCAATATTTTTCTGCCAGTTTTTTTGCGCCGTCCGGAACATCCTCTGCAATCTTATCCAAGTCTTCCAATTGGGCAATATGAATAATCAGCGGATTATCCGATGGACGGCCTTTTGCCTGATATATTTTTTCTGAAGAACGAGCATTTAATCCATCTCCACCCAAACCATATACTGTCTCTGTCGGAAATGCCACAAGTCCACCGTTTTTCAAGATTTCTCCAGCTTCTTTTATTGCCGCTTCATCCGGATGTTCTTTATCTACTTTTACTATTTTTGTAATCACAATTACACTCTCTTTCTATCTTCACATACATCTTTATCATATCATAAAAGCGGTTAATCTTCCAGATATTTTAAAATTCCTTTTTCAACTGCCTTCGCCACTCTTTCTTGATACTTATCCTGCACTAACAGCCCCGCTTCTTTTTTATTGCTTAAGAAACCACATTCCACAATATTTAAGATCCCCTCGCTTCTTTTTAAAAGATAATAAGTACGATTGGACTTCTCTACCCTTGGATGCTCAATCTTTAATTTTTCATTCAATGCTTCTTGAATACATATTGCAAGCTTCTTCCCCTCTGCTGAACCTTCATAATAAAATACCTGCGGTCCACAGACCTGTTCATCCGGATAACTGTTCTGATGAATGCTGACTGTTAAAAGAGGGTGATTTTCTTTAATGATCTCACATCTTTTCTGCATATCCTGCACTTTTTTGTTTGGACTGTTTTCTTCATACAGTCCTTCGTCTTTTTTCCTTGTCATAATCACGTCATATCCAGCTGCCTTTAACAAACGTTCCAGCTTTTTCGCAATTGCAAGATTAATCTCTTTTTCTTTTAATTCATTTTGTCCAATCACTCCCGGGTCTATTCCGCCATGCCCGCTGTCTACAACAATTACCCCCTTGCTTTCTTTAGGTGTTCCATTTGCCAGCTGTGCCCCTTCTTTTGAAAGAAAAAAGACAGAAACCAGAAGAAGCAATGCCATAACAGTCTGTGCGATATGCTTTTTCATAAATAAAAAATCCTTTAAAGTATACTCTGTTAAGTATATGCTTTAAAGGATTTTTATTTTCTCAATCGAAATGATTCAGAACTTCTAAAAAATTATTCTTCTTCATCTTCCATCATGTACTGGTCTTCCTGATTTAAGAGTTTTGAAATCTGAAGCGCAATCTTTTCATCTTCATCCAATGCCTCGCTATTTTCTTCTTCTTCCTCTTCTTCAAGCGGAGTCAGCTCCAAGTCATCTAAATTTTCATCTAAATCATCGAGTGCATCCAAGTCTTCGTCTTCTTCATCTAACGGTTCGATTTCCTGTGTTTCTTCTGTTTCTGCATCTTCAGTCTCTGCTTCCGCTTCTGTTTCAAGCTCAGTTTCTGTTTCTACTTCTGCCCCTTCTTTCTCTGTTTCCGGCAGAAGTTCACTTTCCACACCTTCCATTTCAGCAAAAGAAGTCGGCATTGCATCAATGATTTTATGTACTTCGCTATAGGAATCTGCGAAATGCTTTTGTGCACTGTTGATCAAATCTACAATCTGGCTCATCTCTTCCTGTAATGCCAGGTACTTTTTCTTTCCATCTAAGAGTTTGCCATCAATTTCTAACTCTGCATCGGCAATTTTCTGCTTTGCTTCCGCTTCTGCATCGGCAACCATCTTGTCGCATTTTTCCTGTGTTTCTTCAATCATTTTGTCCGCTCTTAACTGTGCTTCCAACGCAACTCTTCCGATGGTTTCATAATTATCTACATATTTCTGGTATTTTTCCTGAATCTCTCTTTCCAGACGTTCCTGATTGGCTTCTTTTAATTCCAGTCTTTTCTGCAGTTCAGCAATTCTTTGTTCTTTTTCTTCAATCTCTTTTTTGAAGGCAAGCTGCTGCTGAGCTGTTTCATCTTTCATCTTCTGTACTTTTTCCTGTACGTCATCCTTATCAAATCCACCCATTAATGTTGTTTTAAACATTTCTTCTGCCATATCACTGTCTTCCTTTCTATTTTTGCAAAATAATTTTCATTACATTTTACGGATTTTCTACTTAAGGTACTGCTCAATCAAATCCCATACGCTGTTACGCTCCAGTCCCAGTTTCCATTCCGCCACTCCTGCCAGCTCATATTTTTGAAATAACTTCAGCTTTTCTTCCAGAGACTGTTCATCTTCCAGCCACATCTGGTATTTTCCGCTTCCTGTTTCCAGTTCTGCATAGTTCTGTGAAGTTTTTTCATCCCAAGCAGAGGTCATTCCCATATTTTCTACTGACTGTCCAGCCTGACTCATTCCAAGAATTTCACTCGTCACACTGCCAGTAGTATCAGTATACCACATTCTGGTGTAAAATGGCATTCCATTAATTACTTTATTTGCAGGAACTTCTTTTAAAGTCTGCGTAATCCCTTTTTCCACAAACGGAAGAGATGCCACCGAACCGGCTTTTTCTGAGCCTTCCGTATGTTCATCATATCCCATAATAATCACATAATCCGCTACAATCCCCTGCTCTTTACGATTATAGTAAGTTGTAAATTCCGGCACCGGATCATCCACAGATAACACAAGCTGATTTTTCCTGCATCCGATAGAAAGCTCACGGATAAACTGAATAAAATGAGGGGCTTCCTCTTTCGTCATAGACTCAAAATCCACATTAATTCCATCCAGTCCAACCCGTTTTGCTTCTGAAAGAAGCATCTCTACCAGATGATTTCTTGAAGCGGTATTTGAAAGCGTTGCAAGTGTACTGACACTCGAATTAAAATTATCGACCAGCCCCCAGACTTCCTTTCCGGCCTCATGCGCAGTCTTTACATAATCCGCACTTGCAAGCGAAGAAATTGCACCATCTGTTCCGGTCACAGAAAACCAGGTAGGGGAAAGCACATTAATTCCCTTTGTTCCGGAAAGTACTTCTGATAATGCCTTATTTGCATCTTCGGAAGTTACCTGATGCCAGGCTAAATTAATTTTATAATCTCTGGTCAGGCTTGTATAAGTTTCATTAAATTCGCCCTGATACTCGATTTTCTCTTCCTTTGCATCTGAAATACTGTCATTTTTGATATAACCGTCAAATCCATCTTCCGTTGCAACTCTTGACCATTCATCCAGTGTCTCCAGCAGAACCAGTTTATCCTTTTTCTTAACATCGGTTAGAATTTCACTCTTAATTCCACCGCGATAACGAACTACCGTATCCTCTGTTACTGTTACCGTTTTTTGTGTTCCAAATTTATAAGAAATAATCACTTTATCCGGATTCTCACTCTTTGTTACCATAATCTGCATATATTGTTCGATAAATTCCAATGCCAGATATACGGTATCCTCTTTTTCACAGATAATCGGATATTCTTCTGTTTTTTCTTTTCCTCCGGCAGTATAAGTATTACTGTCCGGTGAAATTGAAATCACTTCTGACGGTGTTGAATAAAGCATCTTTTGATTTGCTTTATCCCAGTAGAAACGTCCACCTAAAACATCGGATACTGTATCATAATCCAGATAAATATGTCCGTCTATCATTTTCGCTTTTCTATCACTGACTGTGTTTTGCAAAACCAGAGCGACATCGTCATCCGAAGTCAGCCCATAATAAGTGCGAACGTCCATCCTCTCATCCGACGGAGTCATTCTTTTGATAACTGCGGTTAAAGCACCCACACATCCAACCAGTACAATCAATAAAATCACAACAATGACAGGAACCATTTCTTTTCTTTTTTTTCCACTCATTTTGCGCTCCTTATCTTCAAATTCTTTTTCATTATAACATACTTTTCGCTTCCGTCATTATCTTTCTTCGACAATTTATGTTTTTTTAAGATTCAGAGAAAATCAAAAAGACTGCTACTTTCCGAATTTTTATTCATGAAAGCAGCAGCCTTTCTTTTATGCCTAAGCGGGGACCTATAGCATTTTATTTTTATGTTTCTTCTTTTTTTAATTTTATCAAATCAAATTCAAGCCGTTCCACTTTCCCCCTTTCATTCTGTACATAATCCCGCATATAAGTACCTTCTTCTTCAATCATGCAGGCACGCACGATTTCTTCCGGCGTACTTGGTTTTCCGTTCAGCCACAGCGGAATTCCTTCTGTTTGATAGGTTTCCAGTTCACGCCCAAGCGGGGATGGTTCTTTTTCTTTGCTCATACACTTTTTCTGCCTTTCTGTATTTATGTATTCACAGAATACATATTTGTGATATATGATAACAGCAGAAACAAAATAGCAGATATGTAACATTCTGATATTTGGCACAGACGCAAATCTCCTTACAGACAAAAAAGCTTTGACGTTTTTTGATTTTTTTATATTCTTATGTTTATGCTCTTATATTTTGTTCTTTCAAATTGGAAATTTCTACAGACATTCTGAATGAATGTTCCGATTTAACCAGATGGTTATATGATTAGAAAATTGTCTCAGATTATTTTGATTTGTTTCTATAAATGAATTTGTTTCTAGCATTAATTCATTTGCTTTTATTCTATTTGGCTTTCGACTAAATAAAGGATTTGAAGTTTTTTTATCCTCCTTTCCATAAAACCTGCCCAGCCTTTTTATCTGTAGTATTACTATACCATGCTCCCTGCTTTCCCACAAGCATTTTTACTTAAAATTCGGAAGATTTATGAAAAAACAAGGAACTGCTTTACATTCTTCGTTTTGATAGTATATAATATAAATGAAAAAGTATATTCTTTTGATTGTAGAATAGTTTGAGACAGGATGTGATATTTATGAAAATAGAAAAAATTAATGAAAATCAGATTCGATGCACTTTAACAAAAGCGGATTTAGAAGACCGCCAGATTCGTTTAAGTGAGCTTGCTTATGGCACAGAGAAAGCCAAAAGTCTGTTTCGTGATATGATGCAGCAGGCAAACATTGAATTTGGATTTGAAGCGGACAATATTCCTCTTATGATTGAGGCAATTCCAATTTCAATGGACAGTATCGTCTTAATCATTACAAAAGTAGAAGACCCTGACGAGTTAGATACCCGTTTTTCAAAATTTACACCGTTTTCTTCTTCCGGAAATGATACGCTTTCCGCCCCTCCAGCTATTGAAGGAGCAGATGATATTTTAGACCTCTTCCAAAAAGTTTATGATGCAAGAAGCAAAGCTGCCGCAAAAAAGAAATCTTCCAAACCACAGCCTGCTTCTCCTGAAACCAATACAGCATCTGCATCCTCTGCTAAATCAGAAACTTCCGAAGAGGATACAGAAATCAAGCTCGATTTAATCCGCAACTTTACGTTCCATACACTTGATGATGTAATTCTGGCTTCCAAAGCATTGAATCATTTCTTTACCGGAAAAAATTCTTTATATAAAGATGACTTTGCAGAAGAATACAGTTTAGTACTCCATCAGTCCGGAAGCTCTCCATCTGATTTTAATAAAGTCTGCAACATGCTCTCCGAATATGGAAGTGGAAAACCATTCTCTTTAGCCGGAGAAGCACATCTGATTGAACATGCTGACTGTATTCTTTCCGGTCATGCGTTAGAACAACTTGCTGATTTATAAAACAGACTTAAAAATGCCATCAGGATAATTTTCCCGATGGCATTTTATTTACCAAATCTCACAATTATTCGGCTTAATTCTTATTTGTTTGCCAAAAAATCATTAATCTGCGCAGTTAAAACATCTGCGTCGATTCCATGAACCATAGCAGCTTCTTCTAAGCTTTCACCCTGAGCGGATGGGCATCCGATGCAGTGCATACCTGCTCTCATAAGAATCGGAACAATATTTTCATCTGTGCGGATTAATTCGCCAATTGTCATATCTTTAGAAATTGTCATTCTTCATTTCCTCCTTAATTTTCATACGTCCCTATTATAAACGTTTTTCCCCCGATATTCAACTATTTTTATCTGAATTTATAAGATGATAATTTTTTTCACAAATTGTTTGTAAATAAAGACTTGTATTCTCAATCTAAATATATTAGAATATGCATATAAACTGAGCTATGAAGTTCAGAGAATATAAGGAGGATAATTATTATGGCATATGTAATTACAGATGAATGTTTAAGCTGTGGAACTTGTGAAGGAGAATGTCCAGTAAGCGCTATCTCTGAAGGAGATGGAAAATACGAAATCAACGCTGATGAATGTGTAGATTGCGGAACTTGCGCTGGTGTCTGTCCTGCAGAAGCTATCGTAGAAGGCTAATTTATTAAAAAGCTATTACAAAAATGAAGAGTGGTGCTTCATGCATCACTCTTTTTTTTTCGGAAAAAATGATGTTTTTCCTGTTTTTCTTTTTCTACTGCCACTGCAACCTCTTTTCTTGCTTTCTGACAGATTCTTATTTTTTCATCCAGCTTCCTGCATTTTTCTTCTTCCTGATTCCGGTAATTTTGCTCTTTCATCCGCTCTTTTACAATTCGGTTCAAAATTTCCATAAACTCTTTAGGAACTCCGCTCTCCTGCCCATCTGGTTTGTTCGTCTGTCTGTTCTGTTCCTTTTTCTTTTTTTGTTCCCTCGCTCTTGCTGCTTTCTGCGCTTTTTTACGTTTTCCAGAATATGCAGAACGACTTACAGAATTTACGGCTGTCTCGAACTTTCTCTCTGCTTTTTCTAAATTTTTTATTTCTGAAATTCTTTGTGAATTTGCTTTTTCTAATACTTCTCTTTCTAAATCATCTCCTTTCGAATTTGTTTCTTCCTGTTTTACAGTCTCATAAAACAGCGGAATTACTTTTTTTATCTCTTTCAATGAAAAACCTTTTTTCTTCAGTTCTTTAATACACAAAATAACCTGTATATCATATCGGGTGTAGTACCGGTGTCCCAGTTCATTTCTTCCTATCGGTAATAACAGTTCTTCTTCCCAGTAGCGAAGCACATGAGACTGCACTTCAAGAAGTTTTGATGCCTGAGAAACCAAATAGCCGGACTCACTCATATCCTGACCCCTTCCATTTTACTTTCTTTTTCTTATACACCCCTCTATTTTTACGCTTCTATTATATCCGCTCTATTTTAAAAAGGCAAGAAAATACGTTCGACAAAAAACTCTGCTTCTGCCTCCTGTCAAGATTCCCACTTGAATAAAATAATTCCGCCAATTGCAACTGCCATTCCAATTACCTTTCTCCATTCAAAGGAAGCTTTTTCCATTCCAAAAATTCCAAGTAATTCAATTAAATAGGCTACTACAAGCTGTGAAATCACGATTAACATTGCTGCTTTTGCCGGTCCAAGCCCCGCCATACTTTGAATGACTGTAATCGTAATAAATGCACCAATCACGCCTCCTGCTAAAATATACTTCGGCTCTGCGGTCATTAATTTTCCAATCGGTTCTCTTCCGGTAAAAAACCATGCTCCCACACAGATAAGAAAAGCCGTAATCTGTACCCAGCCTGTTGCCAACCACAGACTCGTCTGTTTAGTTAAATTTGTATTAAACACACCCTGTATACTCATCAATGCTCCGGAAAGCAGCGCTGTTAAAATTCCCCACATAAAAAATCCCTCCACGTTGTTCTAAGTATGATTATTCTAATTATCATTTTTCTTTTTAGAATCTCCGCAGAAGGATTTTTTTATTCTTTATTCTATTTTTTATCCTATATTTATTTCTCTAACTTTTGTATCTTACAGACTCTTCTCTAATTTTTCTATCATCTCATCAATATCTTTTTCAGTAATGACAAGTGGAGGAACAAGACGCAGTACATCACTTCCTGCGGAAATCACAAGCAGTCCGTTTTCAAGTGCCTTAGAAGTAATTTCTGAAACCGGTCTTCCCGCTACAACCAGTCCCTGCATAAAACCTTTTCCTCGTCTTGCAGTGAAGCAGTCATATTTTTCAACCAGTTCATCCAGCTTTTTCTCCAGATATGGAGTAACTTCTTTGACATGTTCTACAATTTTATTTTTTTCAAACAAATCAAATACTGTGCTCACTGCTGCACAAGCCAGTGGATTTCCACCATAAGTTGTTCCATGGTCTCCAGCAACTAAAGAATGTTTTGCTGTCTTTTCATTTAAGACAAATGCTCCAACCGGAATACCGCATCCCAATGCTTTTGCTACGGTTACAACATCCGGCATCACACCATACTGCTGATAAGCAAACATGCTTCCGGTACGGCCCATGCCACACTGGATTTCATCTAAGATAAGCAAAATGTCTTTTTCATCACAAAGGGCACGGATTCCTTTTAAAAATTCCGCCTTGGCCGGATAGATTCCGCCTTCACCCTGTACAGTTTCTAAGATAATTGCACAAGTTTTTTCTGTAATCTGTGCTTTTACGCTTTCAAGGTCATTATACTGTGCAAATTTAATTCCACCAATTAATGGTTTAAACGGTTCCTGGTAATGTGCATTTCCTGTTACCGCAAGTGCGCCTAAACTTCTTCCGTGGAAAGAGTGCTGCATTGCAATAATTTCATGGTCATTTGAACCATCTTTTAACCATGCATATTTTCTTGCCACTTTGATTGCTCCCTCAATGGCTTCTGTTCCACTGTTTGTAAAGAATACTTTGCTCATCCCAGTTGCTTCTACTACTTTTTTTGCAGCCTCTGCAAGCGGTGCATGATAATACAGATTAGAAGTATGAATGACTTTATCTACCTGATCTTTTAATGCCTGATTATAATCTTCATTTTTATATCCAAGAGCAAATACTGCAATTCCTGCTGCGAAATCCAGATATTCTTTTCCGTCTACATCATATAGATGAACACCCTCTCCTTTTTCCATTACAACCGGAAAACGGTTATAAGTATGAAGCACATACTCTTCTGTTTGTTCCATATATTCACTACTTGTTTTCTTCATTGTAGTACTTTCCCTCGCCTTCTCTTAAGATTGCTGTTCCGATTCCTTTATTGGTAAAGATTTCAAGTAACAGACAGTGCTGGATTCTTCCGTCCAAAATATGTACACGATTTACACCGGACTCAATTGCATCAATACAGTTCTGCAATTTTGGAATCATTCCACCACCGACATTTCCATTTTCGATTAATGCTTTTGCTTCATTTACAAAAAGCTCTGAAATTAAACTGGATGTATCTTCCGGGTCTCTATAAACACCTTCGATATCCGTAAGAAATGCCAGTTTTTCTGCTTTCATTGCGCGTGCAATTGCGCAGGCTGCATCATCTGCATTAATATTATAAGTTGCAAAATCATCACCAAGACCAACCGGGCAGACAATCGGGAGAAAATCTTTTTCAAGTAATTCATTTAAGATTGTCGGATTGACCTCTTTTATATCTCCTACATATCCTATATCCTGTCCCTGAGAAAGTTTTTTATTTACCTTTAAGAGTCCACCATCTTTTCCACTGATTCCGATTGCTTTTACTCCTAAAGATTCCACTAAAGTGACCAGTTCTTTATTAACTTTCCCAAGCACCATCTCTGCAATTTCCATAGTTTCTTTATCTGTCACACGAAGTCCATTTACAAATTTTGCTTCTTTTCCGACTTTTCCTACCCAGCGGCTGATTTCCTTTCCACCACCATGTACAATAATCGGTTTAAATCCAACTAACTTTAACAGTACAACGTCTTTGATGACATTTCTTTTGAGTTCTTCATCGACCATTGCGCTTCCGCCGTATTTTACAACAATGACTTTCCTGTTAAAACGCTGTATGTAAGGAAGTGCCTCAATAAGTACTTCTGCTTTTTCAAGATATTTCTGATTTACCATGTTCTCCCGTTCCTCCATCTGTTTCTTTTTGTACTTTTATGAGCGGTAATCCGCATTAATTTTTACATAATCATAGGTTAAGTCACAGCCCCATGCAGTTGCTGTAGCTGTTCCCATTTTTACATCTGCAATTGCTGTTACTTCTTTTTCTGAAAGAATTTTGGTTGCCTCTTCTTCGCTGTATCCGGTAGCCACACCGTTTTCAATAATTTTTAATTTTCCGGCTTTGCTTTCAAAATATAAATCTACTTTTTCAGGGTCAAATACTGCACCGGAATAGCCCATTGCACATAAGATTCGTCCCCAGTTTGCATCATGACCGAAAATTGCTACCTTCGTCAGATTCGATGTAATAATGGATTTGCTTAACGTCACTGCCTGCTCTTTTGACTTGGCACCAATCACTTTTACTTCAAATAAGGCGGATGCGCCTTCTCCGTCCGCTGCAATATGTTTTGCCAGCCAGGTATTGACATAATTTAATGCTTCCGCAAACTTTTTATAATCTTCTTCTTTTGTCTCGATTTTTTTATTTCCCGCAAGTCCATTTGCAAGTAATAATACCGTATCGTTTGTGGAAGTATCTCCATCTACGGATACCATGTTATAAGTATCTTTTACGCTCTCACTTAAGGCTGCCTGAAGCAGTTCTTTTGAAATTACAACATCCGTTGTGATAAATCCAAGCATGGTACACATATTTGGATGAATCATACCGGAACCTTTACACATTCCTCCAACGGTTACGTTCTTTCCATCAATTTCAACTTCAACTGCAATTTCTTTCTTTACGGTATCGGTTGTCATAATTGCTTCTGCTGCAAGTGTTCCTGCACTGATACTTTCTGAAAGTAACGGAGCCATATTTTCGATTCCTTTTTTAATCTTTTCAATCGGAATCTGCTGTCCGATAACACCGGTAGAAGCTACTAAAACAGAATCTTCCGGAATGTTTAATGCCAAAGATGCTGCCTTTGCAGTTTCTTTACAACAGCCAAATCCTTCTTCTCCTGTACAGGCATTTGCAATTCCACTGTTACAGATAACAGCCTGCGCTTTTTCGGATTCATATACAATTTTCTGATCCCATTTCACCGGTGCTGCTTTTACAATATTGGTTGTAAAAGTTCCTGCGGCTTCACAAGGCACTTTGCTGTAAAGCATTGCCATATCTTTTGTATTTCCTTTTTTGATTCCTGCGGAAAGTCCTGCCGCCAAAAATCCCTGTGCTGCGGTTACACCGCCTTCTATTACTTTCATGAGTGTTCCTCCTGACGTGTACTTCTCTTAATTTTATTTTTTGTAATTATAATATCCCTGATTGCTCTATTCCAACGCTGTTTTTTGTAATTTACGGGAACATCGGAACTAATTTTAAGCCCTCATTTTCTTCAAATCCAAATAAAAGGTTCATATTCTGAACTGCCTGTCCTGCTGCACCTTTTACAAGATTATCGATTGCACCCATCATAATGATACGGTTTGTTCTCTTGTCAATCTTAAAATTGACATCTACAAAGTTGCTTCCCTCTACCCATTTTGTCTGCGGGCATACATCTTTGTCTAAGACACGTACGAAATATTCATCTTTATAATATTTGTCATAAACTGCTTTTACCTCTTCATAACTAACATCTTTTGTCAGGGTTGCATAAGCAGTTGCTAAGATTCCACGGTTCATCGGAACTAAGTGTGGAGTAAAGTTGATGCAGAACTGTTTTCCTGCCGCATAACCAAGCTGTTCTTCAATTTCCGGTGTATGACGATGTGTTGCAACACCATAAGCCTTCATATTTTCATTTACTTCGCAGAACAGGTTATCAATCTTTGCGCCTCTTCCTGCACCGGATGTACCGGATTTTGCATCAATAATTAAAGTAGACGGGTCAATCAATCCTTCTTTTACTAACGGATAACAAGTTAAAATACTGCAGGTTGTATAGCATCCCGGATTTGCTACAATTCTTGCTTTTTTCACCTGTTCTCTGTTGATTTCGCAAAGTCCATAAACTGCTTCATCAATATACTGTGGAGCTTTGTGTTCAATTTTATACCATTCTTCATATACTTTTACATCTTTTAAACGGAAGTCTGCACTTAAATCAATAACTTTTACTTTTGAAAGGATTTCTTCATTGATTAAAGAAGCACACAGTCCCTGAGGAGTTGCAGTAAAGATAACATCTACCTGGTCTGCTAACGCATCCATGTTATCATCCATGCATTTGTCATCCACTAACTGAAACATATTTTGATATACTTCATAGTATTTCTTATCAATATAGCTTCTTGAACCATACCATTTAATCTCAACATCTTTATGATTTAAAAGTAATCTTACCAATTCTCCTCCGGCGTAACCGGTTGCACCTATTATTCCTGCTTTTATCATATCTTCCCAACCTCTCTTTTAACGATTTTTTTAAGGAACACACTCCCTGATTATATCTTTATCTTTACCATAATACCGCAGTTCTTCATTTGAGTAAAGTCCAAGAATCCTGTTTTTATGCGATATTTTTATTTTTTATGCATAAGATTCGCTCCGATTGCATAATAATACATCTTTTATGCATAATATTCAACCCCTATTTTTGATTTTTTTCATTTTCTGCAATTTCATTTGATTTACTTTTAAAATAGGTATTGATTCGACCTTTTATTTGCTTGTTTTTTTATTTTTTTTACACTTTTTTCAATTTTCTATTGCATAATTATAAGAGTTGTTGTATAGTAAACCGTGTTGAAAAACATAATTGAAATTTTTAAAATTTATTTTTATAAATCTTAGGAGGAAACTTATCATGAAAGAAAAAGTTATTTTAGCATACTCTGGCGGTCTTGATACAACTGCTTTAATCCCGTGGTTAAAAGAAAACTTCGATTATGAAGTAATCTGCTGTTGTGTAAACTGTGGACAGGGAAATGAATTAGACGGTCTGGAAGAACGTGCAAAACTCTCCGGTGCTTCTAAATTATATATTGAAGATATTGTTGATGAATTCTGTGATGATTACATCATGCCTTGTGTTGAAGCAGGTGCTGTATATGAACACAAATATCTGCTCGGAACTTCCATGGCTCGTCCGGTTATCGCAAAGAAACTGGTTGAAATTGCAAGAAAAGAAGGCGCTTCTGCTATCTGCCACGGTGCTACCGGTAAAGGAAATGACCAGATTCGTTTTGAACTTGGTATCAAAGCACTTGCTCCTGATTTAAGAATCATTGCTCCATGGCGTATGACTGATGTATGGACTATGCAGTCCCGTGAAGATGAGTTAGAATTCTGTAAAGCACATGGAATTGACCTTCCATTCGATGCAAACCACAGCTACAGCCGTGACCGTAACTTATGGCACATCAGCCATGAAGGTCTTGAACTGGAAGACCCATCTCAGGAACCAAACTATGACGATATGCTCGTTCTTAGTGTTACACCGGAAAAAGCTCCAGATAAACCAGAATATGTTACTATGACATTTGAAAAAGGTGTTCCGGTTTCTTTAAATGGAAAATCCATGAAAGTATCTGAAATCATCACTGAATTAAATACACTTGGCGGAAAACACGGTATCGGTATCATTGATATTGTAGAAAACCGTGTTGTTGGTATGAAATCCCGTGGTGTATATGAAACTCCTGGCGGAACAATCTTAATGGCTGCTCATGACCAGTTAGAGGAACTGATTCTTGACCGTGAAACAATGGAAACAAAGAAGAAACTCGGAAGCCAGTTCGCACAGGTTGTATACGAAGGAAAATGGTTCACTCCGCTGCGTGAAGCAATTCAGGCATTCGTTACTTCCACTCAGGAATATGTAACAGGTGAAGTTAAATTCAAACTGTACAAGGGTAACATCATCAAAGCCGGTACAACTTCTCCATACAGCTTATACAACGAATCCCTTGCTTCTTTCACAACAGGTGACCTGTATGACCACCACGATGCAGATGGATTTATCACTCTGTTTGGTCTTCCGTTAAAAGTTCGTGCTATGAAAATGGCCGAATTAAAAAATGAAAAACAGAACTAAGTTTTAATAGATTGCAAAACCATCAAATTTTAAAGCTATCAAAAAGCGCTCCGGCGAGTGATTTACTTTCTCGCTGAAGCGCTTTTCTTTTATCTATATCTTCATTTCTTATCTTATGTCTTGTTTCTTACATCTGGTCTACATATCTTTGAATATTCGATGCATTGACATATTTATGCATCTTGTCCCCATCAAACACAACCAGCGTCGGTGCCTGCATAATTCCAAATTTTCGCACCATTTCCGGATTCTGGTCTGCATCGATGACCTGATACTCTTCTCCCTCAAGCATTTTTTTTGCAATTTTACAGTTCGGACAGGTTGCCGTTGTAAATAAGTATTTTTCTTCTTTTGCAGTTTCCACAACTGTTTCTTGTTCTGTTTTCACCGGCTGTTCTTGTTCAAGCTTTTGTTCTGCCGGTTTTGCTTTCAAATTAGAATGTAAGATATCATATACGGTACGATTCTTATATTCCTGGCTCTTTCCATCATTCCAGTTCTGAACCGGACGATAATAACCGGTAATTCGGCTGTAAACCTCCGCTTTTTCTCCACATTTTGGACAAATAAAATGTTCTCCCGCAATATAGCCATGCGTCTTGCATACTGAATAAGTTGGAGACAGCGTATAATACGGCAGTTTATAATTCTCTGCAATTTTGCGAACCAGAGAAGCGGCTGCTTTCCAGTCTGGAAGTTTTTCTCCAAGAAATGCATGGAATACCGTTCCGGAAGTATAAAGGGTCTGAAGTTCATCCTGTACGTCAAGTGCGTCAAAAATATCGGAGGTATATTCCACTGGCAGATGAGAGCTGTTGGTATAATATGGTGTATCTCCCTCTTTTCCGGCAGTACGGATATCCGACCAGCGTTCTCTGTCATGTTTTGCCAGACGATAAGCAGTTGACTCTGCCGGTGTTGCTTCGAGATTATATAAGTCACCATATTCTTCCTGATACATCACCAGACGCTCTCTCATATGATTTAAAACTCTCTTGGTAAATTCCTGTGTACGCACATCGGTCATATCACATTTGAGCCATCTTGCATTTAATCCGGCTTCATTCATACCTACTAATCCAATGGTGGAAAAATGATTGTCAAAACTTCCCAGATAACGTTTGGTATATGGATACAGACCTTCCTCGAGCAGTTTGGAAATTACATCTCTCTTGATTTTCAATGAACGTGCTGAGATATCCATCATACGGTCCAGCCGCAGCATAAAATCATTTTCATCTTCTGCCTGGTATGCAATACGCGGCATATTGATTGTTACAACACCGACAGAACCTGTACTCTCTCCTGAACCAAAGAATCCGCCTGTTTTCTTTCTTAATTCACGTAAATCAAGGCGCAGGCGGCAGCACATACTTCTTACATCACTTGGCTGCATATCACTGTTAATATAATTTGAAAAATACGGTGTTCCATATTTGGACGTCATTTCAAATAGCAGACGGTTATTTTCGGTATCAGACCAGTCAAAATCTTTGGTAATAGAATAAGTCGGAATTGGATACTGGAATCCTCGTCCATTGGCATCCCCCTCAATCATGGTCTCAATAAATGCTTTATTAACCATATCCATTTCTTTTTTACAGTCTTTGTATTTAAACGGCATTTCTTTGCCACCGACAATTGCAGGAAGCTCTGCCAAATCATCAGGAACCGTCCAGTCTAATGTAATATTGGAAAATGGTGCCTGCGTTCCCCAACGGCTTGGTGTATTCACTCCATAAATAAAGGCTTCAATGCATTTTTTTACTTCTTTATAGCTTAATCCATCTGCTTTTACAAACGGTGCAAGGTAAGTATCAAAGGATGAAAATGCCTGCGCACCAGCCCATTCATTTTGCATAATTCCAAGGAAATTCACCATCTGATTACAAAGCACGCTTAAATGTTTTGCCGGCGCAGAAGTAATCTTTCCTTCAATTCCTCCAAGCCCTTCCTGAATCAGCTGTTTTAAAGACCAGCCGGCACAGTATCCGGTCAGCATAGACAAATCATGAATATGGATATCGGCATTTCTGTGTGCTTCTGAAATTTCATTGTCATAAATTTCAGAGAGCCAGTAATTTGCGGTAACTGCACCGGAGTTGCTTAAAATTAATCCACCAACAGAATATGTCACGGTAGAGTTTTCTTTCACTCTCCAGTCCTCTACTTTTACATAGCTGTTGACAATCTCTTTATAATCCAGAATCGTGGATTTCATGTTACGGATTTTTTCTCTCTGTTTACGGTATAAAATATATGCCTTTGCAACATCTGCATATCCTGCCTGAATCAGTACATTCTCCACACTGTCCTGAATATCTTCTACAGAAATTTTTCCTTTTTTGATTTTTTTCTGAAAATCAGATGTCACATGAAGTGCCAGCATGTCCAGCATATCGTCACTGAATTGTTTATCGGTTGCATCGTATGCTTTTTTGATGGCCTTTGTTATTTTGTCTATTCGGAAATTGTCAATTTCTCCATCCCGCTTTACTACCTGAAACATACTTTTCATTCCTCCTCGTTTGCGCCTTGTTTTGAAACGCTGTAGATTCATTTTAGCAAATGCCCCTAGAGAAGTCAACCGTAAAAAATACCATATATGGTTTGAATTTTTTTACATTCCACCATATATGGTATTTTAATCTTCATAAAACTCTTTTATTCTCCAAGTCTTCCATAGATATCTTTTGGAACTCTTGCTTTGATTTCGATTCCATTTTCTGTATATTTTTCTTCAATTAACTGACCGTATTTTCGTACCAGCTGTAACATTCCGGCATCTTTATAATCTAACACACGTTCAATATAAATCTGATTTCCAATCAAAATTTTTTCCAGTGTATTTTTTAATTCATCCAGACCAAAACCGGTACGCGCAGAGATTTTTAAAACATAATCTGCCTTAAAATCCCGAAGAATCTCATTACCTGCCAAACGATCCTGCTTGTTAAATAACGTGACAATTGTCTTATCCTTTACACCCAGTTCCCGCAAAGTTTCATAGACGATGAACATCTGCTCTTCTACCTGAGGATTTGATGCATCTACTACGTGCAAAATCACATCCGCATACTTTGCTTCTTCCAGTGTACTTTTAAATGCTTCAATCAAATGATGTGGAAGTTTCCGGATAAATCCAACCGTATCGGTCAGATAAATCCTCTGTCCACCATCTAACTCTAACAGGCGAGTGGTCGGGTCTAACGTTGCAAACAATTTATCTTCAGATAACACGCCTGCATCCGTCAAGGTATTTAAGAGCGTCGATTTTCCCGCATTGGTATATCCTACAATTGCAGCAGTCATCACGCGGTCTTTTTTTCGTCCTTCTCTTAAGAGTTCTCTATGCTTTTTCACATGTTCCAGCTCTTTTTTCAACTGGGAAATCCGCTCTTTAATCAGACGACGGTCCATTTCCAGTTTTTTCTCTCCTGGTCCTCTTGTTCCAATTCCGCCTCCAAGTCTTGAAAGGGAACTTCCAAGTCCGACCAGACGCACCGCACGGTAACGAAGCTGGGCAAGTTCAACCTGAATCTTTCCTTCTTTCGTGACTGCACGGCTTGCAAAAATATCCAGAATCAACAGGGTACGGTCCATAATCTTAGATTCCAGTTCCTGCTGTAAATGATTCATCTGAACCGGACTCAGTTCATCATCACAGATAATTCCAGTTGCGTCAAGTGCATTTAACAGAGTACGGATTTCATCGATTTTTCCTTTTCCGACATAAGTCCCAGGATGAATCCGTTCCCTCTTTTGAATGACTGTTCCTACAACTTCTGCTCCTGCAGTTTTTGCAAGCTCTGCCAGCTCCTGAAGCGATTCTTCGGTATCATCTCCATCATTTTCCTGTACACCGACTAAAAGGACACGCTCGGTTTTATCACTTAAATCAAATACTTCCATCTAATCTCCTATTTATCTGGTTTCCAGAAAATAACTTTCTTTTACCGCTTTTTCATCGGACGGATATAATTTTAAATACTCTGCAATTTTTTCTTTTGCAGTTGCAAAATCAGAAGTCTTTTCATAGACTACAATTTCATTAAACAGTAGTCCCTGTTTTTCTTCTTCATCTCCTGCATCCAGCCCTTTTTGGATATTTTTAAGGGCAGAAGCATAATCTTCTTCTAAAATATTACAGTATGCCAATCCATTGTAAGCCCTTGCCTGATAGCCTTTTTCGTTCAGACATTCCTGATACATGGATTTTGCATTATCAATATCACCCAGCTCTGCATAAACCTTTCCAAGATAAATTGCAGCATCTTTATACCCATCTTCATAAGAACTCGAAAGTTCTTCTTTTGCCTTGTCATATTCTTCCAGATAATAATAAATTCTGCCTTTATTGTAAGCGTCTTCTTTGCCTGTTCCGTCAATTTCAAGTGCCTGTTCCAGATAAGATGCGCCATCTGCTTTCAAGTCATAATCTGCATAAACTTTGTAAACCTGCAGATAATCATCATAGTCTTCTGATTTTTCTATCACTTTTGAAAAATCTTCTTTTGCATCATCATACTGGTCAAGATGCAGTTCTGCACTTCCTTTTAAGAAATGAGCTTCCTTGCTTTCTTTTAAATCCATCAGTGCCTCTGCATGTTTTAAACTACTCTCATAGTCTGCCAGCTTATATTCTACCGAGGAAAGATAGGATAAAATATCTGTCTTTACCTCTGTCTTTGATTTTTCTGCTTTTTTTAATGCAGATGAAAACGCTTTCTCGGCCTCTTCATAATTTCCGAGTCGAAGATAGGCAATTCCTTCTCCTCTTAACGCTTCTGCGGTGTGCTCTTTTTCTGCCACTGCCAGTTCAAAGTTTTCAATTGCACTTTCATATTCTTTATTTTCCAAATCCAGTGCACCCTGCTCATAATTACTGTTCTGATTACCTGCACAGCCAGTCAGCAGACAAAGAAGGCATCCGCCAACTATCAAACTTCTTCTATATTTTCTGTTCACTCACTGTTCCTCATTTCTACTGAATCAGATTCTGGGCTCTCATCACTGCAATCACTTCATCGACATACTGATTACAGATTTCATCTGTAGATGCCTCAACCATAACACGTACAACCGGTTCTGTTCCGCTTTCTCTTACAAGGATTCTTCCATCCTCTCCGAGTGCTTCTTCTACTTTTTTAACTACCTTTACCACTTCCGGATTTTCTCTGGCTTCTTTTTTATCATACACACGCACATTTTTCAAAACCTGCGGATAAATCTTTACTTCGGATGCCAGTGTACTTAACGGCAGTTTCTTTTCGATAATAACTTCCATAATCTTCAGAGAAGTTAAGATTCCATCACCTGTAGTCGCATGTTTGGAAAAAATGATGTGTCCGGACTGTTCTCCACCGATGGAATGTCCATTCTGCATCATATTTTCACAGACATATTTGTCTCCAACTGCTGTCTTTTCGTAAGAAATTCCTTCTCTGTCACAGGCTTTATACAGCCCCAGATTGGACATAATTGTGGTAACAATCGTATTGTTGTTTAATTTGCCCTGCTCTTTCATATATTTCCCACAGACATAAAGAATTAAATCTCCATTGATTTCTTCGCCCTTATCATCTACTGCGATACAGCGGTCTGCATCTCCGTCATAAGCAAATCCGACATCTAACTGATTGTCTTTTACAAACTGCTTTAAGACTTCAATATGGGTAGAACCACAGTTCATATTAATGTTTGTTCCATCCGGCTCATTATTAATGACATAAGTTTTCGCACCTAATGCGTCAAATACACTTTTTGCAATTGCAGAAGCGCTTCCGTTTGAGCAGTCCAGACCCACTCTTTTGTTTTTAAATGCACGGGTCGGAATGGAAATCAGATATCCAATATAACGATTTCTTCCTGCTGAGAAATCTACAGTACGTCCAATATCCTCTCTTTTTGCAAATGGAAGTTCCGGTATTTTTCCATCAATGTATTCTTCGATTTTTGCTTCTACAGAAGCCTCTAACTTCTGTCCGTTTCCATTGATAACCTTAATACCATTATCATAAAATGGATTGTGGCTTGCAGAAATCATAATTCCGCAGTCAAATCCTTCTGTACGAACAACGTAGGAAACACTTGGAGTTGTCGTTACGTGCAGTAAGTATACATCCGCACCAGACGCAGTCAGACCTGCTACCAGTGAATATTCAAACATATAACTGCTTCTTCTTGTATCTTTTCCGATTACAATCTGCGCTTTGTGCGCCTGTCCATAGTACCATCCTAAAAAGCGTCCTACTTTATAAGCATGTTCTACTGTAAGATTTACATTTGCTTCTCCACGAAAACCATCTGTTCCAAAATATTTTCCCATCGCTATTTACTCCTATCTTTTAAGATTAAAATAACACTTAAAACTATTTATTTTTTATTCTTCACCCTGCAGATTACTCAGTTTGGCTGCCTGGTCTGCTGCAATCAGACTGTCGATGATTTCTTCAAGGTCTCCATTCATAATAGAATCTAAACGGTGTAAAGTCAACTTAATTCTGTGGTCTGTTACTCGTCCCTGTGGGAAATTATAAGTTCTGATTTTCTCTGAACGATCTCCTGTACCAACCTGACTTCTTCTTGCTTCTGCCTCTTCATCATGTCTCTTTTCCAGTTCCATCTCATACAGACGGGAACGAAGAATTTTCAATGCTTTATCTTTATTCTTTAACTGTGATTTTTCATCCTGACAGGAAATAACAATTCCCGTCGGGATATGAGTCAGACGTACTGCAGAGTCTGTTGTGTTGACACACTGTCCACCATTTCCTGATGCACGGAATACATCGAATTTACAGTCATTCATATCCAGATGGAAATCGATTTCTTCTGCTTCCGGCATAATTGCAACTGTAATGGTTGAAGTATGGATACGTCCGCCACTTTCTGTCTCCGGCACACGCTGCACGCGGTGTACCCCGGATTCGTATTTCATCATAGAATATGCGCCCTGTCCATCAATCATAAATGTAACATTCTTCATACCACCGATTCCAATTTCTTCGCACTCTACCAGTTCCACTTTCCAGCGTTTACTCTCTGCATAATGCAGATACATACGATAAATTTCTGCAGCAAAAAGTGCTGCTTCATCTCCACCGGCACCAGCACGGATCTCAACTACTACGTTCTTGTCATCATTAGGGTCTTTTGGAAGCAACAGGATCTTAAGCTCATGCTCAAGCTCTTCTACTCTTGCTTTCGACTCATTCAACTCCTCTTTTGCAAGTTCTCGCATATCTTCGTCAGACTCTTCATTCAGAAGTTCCAGACTTTCTTCAATGTTCTGCTTGCATGCTTTATATTCTTTGTATGCTTCTACGATTGGTGTAAGCTCACTTTGTTCTTTCATGAGCTTACGGAAACGGTTTGGGTCACTTGCCACATCCGGTTCCTGAAGTTCGCTCAAGATTTCTTCTAATCGAATTAGCAGATCTTCTAATTTATCAAACATCTCTATCTCCTCCTGTTTACCTGCAATATTACTATAACTGCCATATACCGGCGCAAACATTAAACATAATCCTCACTTCGGTATTCTCTATCCTGACCAATGTCTCACATTTTTGTTCGACTTGAATTTTCTACAACTCTTTTATTGTACATGCCACACACTACACGGTCAAGTCCTGCCAGATCCTTTTTCACATATATATTGCAAAATCCTGCATTTTTCATAAGCTTTGATACATCTTCTGCCTGGTCATGACCGATCTCGAACATGAGCCATGCACCATCATTCAGATGTGAAATGCTTTCGCTTACAATTCTTCTGTAAAAGTAAAGTCCGTCTTCATGTCCGTCAAGCGCAATCCACGGATCGTGAAGCTTTACTTCGTCCTCCAGTCCCTGGATCACTTCCGTTCTAATATATGGTGGGTTTGACACAATAAGGTCAAAACTTTCAGATACATTTTCAAAAATGTCACTCTGTACCCATATAACAGGAACCTTAAGTCTCTGAGCGTTCTTTTTTGCCACTTCAAGCGCATCTGCTGATATATCTGCGCCAACCGCTTTCCCCCCTGTAATGTGCTTTCTTTCTGCCGCATACTTTAAAAGACTGATCAGTATACAGCCCGAACCAGTACACATATCCAGCACATGCATATCCGGTCTTATCACTTTCAATGCTTCTTCCACCAGATTCTCTGTATCCTGCCTTGGTATAAGCACATGCTCATTAACAAGAAATTCATATCCCATAAACTCCTGACTTCCCGTAATATGCTGAAGTGGAATTCTTCGTGCACGCTTTTCCAGATATTCCCAATACCGTTTTGCTTCCTCTTCCGAAATATTTTTTTCCGGATTTCCATAGTAGGAAGCACGACTGATTCCAGTCACATATTCCAGTAAATACCATGCATCGATTTGAGCATCTGGTATCTGTCTGCTTTCCAGATACGCAGATCCTTCTTTATAAATCCTCTGCAGTTTTAAAGTTCTCTGCTTCATATGCTCTCCAATCAAATACTGCTTCTACTGCCTGTATTGCCACTTCAATCATTGAGTCGTCCGGTTCTTTCGTTGTCAGCTTCTGGATTGCAAGTCCTGGTCTGCTTAAAAGATTGATAATCGGATTCTCACTTCTTCCTGCAAGTTTCAGTACTTCATAAGAAATTCCTGCAATGACCGGAATCAAGGCAATTCTCACGATCACACGCATCAGCGGTGATTCCACCTGAATCAACATCAACAAAATAATACTGATTGCCAGTACGAAGAATAAGAAGCTTGTTCCACAGCGCTTATGCTGTCTGGAACTGATTCTGACATTATCAACGGTAAGCGGAAGTCCATGCTCAATGCAATTGATGCATTTGTGCTCCGCGCCATGGTACATAAATGTTCTCTGGATATCATCCATTCTTGAAATCAATGCAATATAGAGAATAAATATACCAATCCTCACAAATCCTTCCACTAATGTTCTCAAATGATACGATGGCATCAGTGGTTTTAATAATGAAGACAGAAAATACGGCAGAACCATAAATACTGCTACTGCAATTACTACAGATATTGCAACTGTCGCATTCATCATCCATTTTTCCTGTTTTTCCTTCTTTGCGATTTCTTCCTCTGTCAGTTCTTTTTCGCTTTTTACTTCCTCTTCGTCCTCATAAAATTCAGCTGAAAACATCAACGTCTTAATTCCCAGAACCATAGAATCTATAAAATTGAACACCCCTCTGACAAACGGAATCTTCGTTAAAGCTTTCCATTTGATCACACTGTGATATTCTTCCTTCTGTACAAAAATCTCTCCATCCGGTTTTCTCACTGCAACCGCATAGTCGTCTCCATGTCTCATCATAATTCCTTCAAGGACTGCCTGTCCCCCAATATTGGATGACTTCATATAATTGCTCTCCTCATATCTGATATAAATAGAAGAAAGGGTTGAGATTTAAAAAACCTCAACCCCGATAACCTTCGAACTTATTTCATTCCGTACTTCTTGTTGAACTTATCAACACGGCCACGAGCCTGTGTTGCTTTCTGCTGTCCTGTGTAGAACGGATGACACTTAGAACAGATTTCTACGTGGATATCTTCTTTTGTAGATCCTGTTACGAATGTGTTACCACAGTTGCAAGTTACAGTTGCCTGATAGTAATCTGGATGGATTCCTTCTTTCA
>ENA-ORTB01001573-ORTB01001573.1-human-gut-metagenome-genome-assembly--contig:-NODE-1573-length-24663-cov-4.096270_pt1 | contig 24663 bp, 19 predicted proteins | sample MGYA00241905_ERZ509174 | MGnify/ENA primary metagenome ERZ509174 (study PRJEB26280, sample SAMEA2338851) | human gut metagenome | biome: human gut; feature: human-associated habitat; material: faeces... | reverse complement strand
ATTGTTGTACAAGAGCAACTATGGCAAGATATTATCGCAACATGGGCTATTATCACCTTTCAAAATATAAGACAGATATAGCAAGAGCTTGTTATATTTATAGCAATATTTACTATCATACAGACAATGCAGATAGTGAATTAAAGTATCTTGAAAGTGCGTTAAATGACAAAACTCCAAAGCTTGATATAAAGACAATGCAGAAAATATTTGATGAAAATGGAATTGAACCTGGGCCACAGTCTGATACAATAGGAGTAATATATAGAGTTGGAGAACTTATGATGCAGGATAATGACAATAAGCTTGCAAAAGACTGTTTTTCAATTGTATATGATATAACTCAAGAAAAAGCATTGGAGGCACTTATAAATGAACTTTAAAGATATAGATAGTATAATATTTGACCTTGATGGAACATTATTAAATACAATACAGGATCTGACCAACAGTGTAAATTACTGCATGAAAAAATACGGCGGTCCATCCTATACCTGTGAAGAAATCCGGGAAAAGGTTGGAAACGGAATCTATGTACTAATAGAAAAATCTCTGCCACAGGGTCGCAGCAATCCGAACTATGATGCCTGCATGAAAGAGTTTCCGATTCATTATAAAGCACACATGCTGGACAATACGAAACCATATGAAGGGATCATGGATGCACTTTACCGTCTCAAAGAACATGGGTATCATCTCGCTATTGTATCCAATAAATTCGATGCGGCTGTAAAAAAACTACGGCAGGACTTTTTTGATGATGTTATTCCGGTTGCGATCGGAGAATCTCCGTCCATCCATAAAAAACCGGCACCGGATACTGTTTTTGAGGCATTGAAGGAATTAGGAAAAACAAAGGAAGAAGCAATCTATGTAGGCGACTCTGATGTGGATATCGAGACCGCGAAAAATGCGGGCATGCCTTGTATCTCGGTTCTCTGGGGATTCCGTGACAAAGAGTTTTTAGCAGAGCACGGAGCAGAGTATTATGCTGAAACAACGGAGGAAGTGTCAGAATTGATAGCAAAGATCGAAGAGTAGGCAAAACTGTTATGTCCACCGATTGAAGGAAATGTCAATATTATACAATTTCCTGACAATATTTTGTATGGAAAAAGCATCTGGAAAATTATAGAATCGCAGGTAGGAAAGTATCGGATCATTAAGCAAAATGCGAGAGAAAAGAGGTTTTATGATGCAGGAACGGCCAAATATTGTTTTATTGATGACAGATCAAATGAGAGGAGATTGTCTTGGTATCGCAGGACATCCGGATGTGAAAACACCATACCTGGACAGTTTGGCGGATATGGGTACGCTGTATACGAATGCATATTCCGCCTGTCCTACCTGTGTTCCGGCACGTGCTACGCTGCATACAGGGATGTCTCAGAGACATACCGGACGTGTCGGCTATGAGGATGGTGTACGGTGGGATTATGAACATACGTTAGCGGGTGAACTAAGTAAAGCCGGATATTACACGCAATGCGTTGGCAAGATGCATGTGCATCCGCTTCGGAATTATCTGGGATTTCATAATGTCCGTCTGCATGATGGTTATCTTCATGCGTATCGTGCACCAGATGTTCCATATTATGAAAGCCAGAAGGTGGCAGACGATTATTACTGGTGGCTCAAGCAGCAGCTGGGTGTGGCGGCAGATCCACTGGAAAGCGGGCTGGATTGTAATAGCTGGATCAGCCGCTCATGGATGCAGGAAGAAAAATATCATCCGACTAACTGGGTGGCAGAGGAATGTCTCGATTTTCTTCGCAGGCGGGATACCGAGATGCCGTTTTTTTTGATGGCAAGCTTTGTGCGTCCCCATGCACCGCTCGATCCGCCGCAGTATTATCTTGACTTGTATCAGAATAAAGAGTTAGTGCCACCTTACACTGGAGACTGGAATGATAAGGAAAGGCTTGAAAGGGAGGGACATAACTACCACTCTCTTACAGGACCTGCTGACAGAACCTATGTGCAACAGATGAGGGCAGCCTACTATGCATCGATCACACACATCGATCACCAGATCGGACGGATCATTTTAGAGCTTGTGGAACGCAGGCTTATGGAGAATACGGTCATATTGTTTGTGTCCGACCACGGAGATATGTTAGGTGATCATCTGCAGTTTCAAAAGGCGAAGCCATATCAGGGAAGTGTCCATGTACCAATGTTTCTTTCAGGACCTCAAAAGTATGTGGGGGAATGGCATAAAAGGTGTGAAGATCTTGCGGAACTGAGGGATATCATGCCAACCATCTTAGAACTGGCCGGAGCACCGATTCCGGAGAACATAGATGGCAGCAGTCTGCTGCACGCATTGTCCCGCACCTGGCTGCATGGAGAACATACGCTGGGAGAATTGTCATCACAATTCATACTCACGAAAGAGGATAAGTATATCTGGTATTCGCAGACAGGCGAGGAGCAATATTTCGATTTAAAAACAGATCCCCATGAAACGCATAATGCAATCCATGAGGATGCCTATCGCAAACGTATAAAACATCTGCGTTGTCTTTTGACGGAAGCGTTAAGAGACAGTGAGGAAGGTTATGTCTGCAACGGGGAACTGATCGTAGGAAAAACGCCGCAAACGGTGTTGCGGCGCTGATAACAATTCCTTATTCAAAAAACAATATCGTAAAAACACATATCATTAAGACAAAATACCGGTTGACTGTAAAAACAGGACGAACATCATGACAGGTGCGACATAGCGGATCATAATGCGGTAAAGCTTTTTACGGCGGAATTTATGTCCGCTCCGCTCCATTTCGTCGATCACATAATCCGGTGTCATCAGCCATCCAATCAGAACGGTAGAAAGCAGGGCAATGAGCGGCATCATCACACTATTGCTAACGTAGTCCATGATATCGAGAAGCTGTCCGGTGGAGCCATTTGGAAGCTGTACCTCAAAATAGAAAACACTATATCCAAGTGCGATCACCGCTGTGCAGGGACAGATTGTGTGCGGTAGTACCACCGGAGCATCCTTTGGCTGCCTGTACCCATGTTACGATAGAGAAGCTTTTAGAATATCCTTTGATCATAGAAACACCGGGGTGTGATAATGACATACTGCATTTATTAAATGAATGTGCTGTCAGACCCAATATCGTGCACAGACATTGCTGGAATATCTGGAGGCAAAAGGATATTAAGGTTATACGCAAACGTTAGAGTAAAAATCACCCGGCAATTGCAAGATATATCCCCCCGGGGAGCTTGCAGGACCGGACATTCCTAAAGTAAAATAGTCGGCATGGAGATGATAGCACCCTGACAGGTGGCGGATCTTACAAAAAGAAAACGGAGATTAGGAATGAAAAAGAAAATTTTTGCGATGCTGATTGCAGCAGCAATGATGCTTTCCATGGCAGCCTGTGGAAACGGCACAGAAGAAAAGAAAACAGAAAATTCCGCTGGAACCGAAGCGCAGGCAGCGGGCGGAGAGTCGACACTTGTATATGGAAGTAATGATTACACGCGTATCAATCCGGCAATGGATGAGCATGGTGAGATTAATATTCTGATTTTCAGCGGACTGACATCACATGATGGTGAGAATCAGGTTGCTCCGGGGCTTGCAAAGAGCTGGGACTACGATGAAGATACTTTAACTTATACATTCCATTTAGAGGAGAATGTGAAGTGGCATGATGGGGAACCATTTACAGCAGATGATGTAAAATTCACGATCGAAGCAATCATGGATCCTGATAACGGTTCCGAAAATGCACCAAACTACGAAGACGTAACAGCCATTGACGTGATCGACGATCATACGATCGCATTCACACTTTCAGCGCCGAACGTAGCTTTTCTTGACTATATGACAATGGCAATTCTGCCAAAGCATTTACTGGAAGGCGAAGATATGCAGGAGTCGGATTTCTTCCGCCATCCGATTGGTACCGGTCCATACAAATTAGACAGCTGGGATGCGGGACAGGCAATCACATTGGTAAAGAACGAGGATTATTTCAAGGGTACACCAAATATCGACAAGATCATTTTTAAGATCGTACCGGATGATAATGCAAAAGCGATCCAGATGCAGTCCGGAGAACTGGATCTTGCATTACTGACACCGAAGGATGCGAAGACCTTTGCAGATCAGGATGGTTATACATGCTATGATATGAAGACATCGGATTACCGTGGAATCCTTTACAATTTTAATAATGATTACTGGACAGCCAATAAAGACATTATCCCTGCCATCAATTATGCAATTGACAGACAGGCGATCATTGATGCGGTTCTCCTCGGACAGGGAATGACTGCATACGGACCATTGCAGCGTAATATTTATAACAATGAGAATGTAGAACATTATGATTACAATCCGGAAAAATCAAAAGAAATCATGGAGTCTGTCGGATGTACGATGGGTGAAGACGGATTCTACTACAGAGACGGCGAAAAGATCGGTTTCGTTATAAGTGTCGGAGCAGGTGACCAGGTAAGACTCGATATCGCCCAGGCAGCAGCACAGCAGTTAAAAGAAGTTGGTATTGACTGTACGGTAGAAGTTCCGACAGAGGTTGACTGGGGCGGACAGATGGCGTATCTGATCGGCTGGGGAAGTCCTTTTGATGCAGATGACCATACTTACAAAGTATTCGGTACAGATAAAGGCGCTAACTACAGTTCTTATTCCAACGCACTGGTAGACCAGTATCTGATTGAGGCAAGAGAGTCTGCAGATCCTGCGGTGCGTGCAGAGGCATATGACAAGTTTCAGGAAGAGCTGGCAAAAGATCCGGCATTTACCTTTATCTGTTATATTGATGCAAATTATGTGGCAAATTCTTCTATTCAGGGAATCTCAGCAGACACTGTTATGGGACATCACGGTGTCGGAATTTTCTGGAATGTTGCAGACTGGACGATCGGGAACTAGGAAATAACTGCCGGAGGCAGCAGAAGGAATTCACTATGGAAGAACAGAGCAGAACATATATATTGGAAGCTTCAGATTTATCGGTCAGTTTTGAAACGGACGCCGGTGAAGTACAGGCAGTCAGAGATGTAAGCCTCTCCCTGAAAGAGGGAGAGGTTCTTGCGATTGTGGGAGAGTCCGGCTGTGGGAAAAGCGTCCTGTGTAAAAGTCTGATGAAAATGCTTCCGGAGAATGCCAGAATAAAATCAGGAAAAATTCTGGCAAATGGAATCGATATTACCGGGTACAAAGAGCGTGACATGGCGAAATTGCGTGGAACGCTTTTTTCCATGGTATTTCAGGATCCGATGACAGCATTAAATCCGACGATGACAATTGGCAGACAGATAGAAGAAGCAATTAAAATACACAATCCTCATATAAAGCGTGATGCATTAGAAAAGCGTGTCATAGAGCTGATGGGATTAGTCGGTATCGATCAGGCAGACGAGCGGAGGAATTTATACCCGTATCATTTTTCGGGAGGCATGAGACAGCGCAGTGTGTTAGCAATCGCACTGGCAGGAAATCCGTCTATCCTGATCGCAGATGAGCCGACAACAGCGTTAGATGTGACGATACAGGCACAGATTTTGGATCTGTTCCGCGATATCCAGAAGAAAATGCATACCTCAACTATTTTTGTGACGCATGATCTGGGCGTTGTCGCAAGAGTTGCGGACCGGGTGGCTGTCATGTATGCAGGGAAAATCGTGGAACTTGGAACAACAGAGGACATTTTTTATGATGCAAGGCATCCATATACATGGGGGCTTATGCAGGCACTTCCGGCGTATGCAAAAGGGAAAGAGATGCTGCATGCGATCCCGGGAATGCCGCCGGTATTGATCGATCCTCCCAGGGGGGATGCGTTTGCATGCAGAAATGAATATGCACTTGCAATTGATTATGAAAAAGAACCGCCAATGTTTAGAATATCGGACACACACTATGCGGCAACCTGGCTGCTGGATGAGAGAGCACCTGAAATAAAACCGCCTTCGACCGTATGCAGTTCCTTTTTGGCAGAAGGAGATCAGAGAGAAGGATGTGAAGGAACAGCGGAGCGTAAAAAGACTTCTGTGGTGGAAGAATGTCAGAATGATGCAGAAAACAGGGAAACTTTAGTGGCTGTAAATCATCTCACGAAAAGTTTTTCCATTGGAAAAAGAAATGTGCATAAAGCTGTAGATGATGTGAGTTTCCGGATTTATAAGGGAGAAGTTTTTGGACTGGTGGGTGAATCCGGTTCCGGAAAATCAACTGTGGCAAATTGCGTGATGAATTTATGTAAACCAGATAGCGGAGAGATTTTATACAAGGAAATTGATACCTGCCGCAGTAAGGAGTTCCGGAAAAATAAAAAAATGCTTCAGTGTGAGCGGCAGATTATTTTTCAGGATTCCACTTCCAGTTTGAATCCGAGAATGAAAGTGAAGGATATTTTGTCAGAGCCCTTCCGGATACAGCACATAACACCGAAAAGAGGAACACTTTCAGAGGAAGCAGCATTTCAGCTTAAGTATGTGGGGTTAGACCAGTCCTATCTGGGAAAATATCCTTCGGAGCTCTCAGGCGGACAAAGGCAGCGTGTTGCAATTGCGCGCGCAGTAGCGATGGAACCGGAACTGCTGGTCGCAGATGAACCGATCGCATCCTTAGATGTATCCATTCAGGCACAGATCGTGAATCTGTTCCGGCATTTGCAGAAGGAACACGGGTTTTCGTTTCTGTTTATTGCACACGATCTTTCCATGGTACGTTTTTTGTGTGACCGGGTAGGTGTGATGCATGACGGCAAATTAGTGGAAGTAGGAAATGTGGAAGATATTTTCAGACATCCGAAGCACCCATATACGAAGGCATTGATCGAGTCCATCCCAATTCCGGATCCGCACATGGAACGGCAAAGAGCGGGAGAAAAAGAAAATGAGTAAAAAAGAGATCAGTATCTATATTTTAAAAAAAATATTGCTGTTTCTGGCAAGTATTTTTTTGTTGTCAGTGATCGTATTTTATATTTCCAGACTGGCGCCGGGAGATCCGCTTGTCTCTTACTATGGGGAAAGAGTGGAAAAAATGAGCCCCGAGGAACATGACTGGGCGATGGAGAAGCTGGGACTGAACGAGTCTGTTTCTGTTCAGTATGTAAAATGGCTTTCGAATGCATTTCATGGAGAATTCGGCATCTCCTATAAATACAAAATGGATGTGCTGGAAGTGATTTCCGGAAGAGTCGGAAATACAATGCTGCTGGGCGGGATTGGCTTTGTGCTTATTTTTACACTGGCGTTGTTATTGGGAATTTTGTGTGCATGGCACGAAGAAAAGTGGCTGGATAAAATCATATGCCAGGTCGGAACGGTCACAAGCTGTATCCCGGAGTTCTGGTTTTCACTGGTACTGATCCTTTTCTTTGCAGTTGAGCTTCATATATTGCCAAGTTCCGGCGCCTACACGATCGGAAAAGAGAAAGATACTGCTGACAGGATACAGCATCTCATATTGCCGGTCACAGTTGTAGTGCTGGGACATCTATGGTACTACGCTTATATGATCCGCAATAAGATCTTAGAGGAAGTGCGGGCAGATTATGTGCTGCTGGCAAAATCGAAGGGACTTACAAAAAACAGCATTCTTTTCCGCCATTGTCTCCGCAATATTATTCCGAGTTATCTGAGTATTATGGCAATCTCGGTGCCTCATATTTTAGGAGGAACATATATTGTTGAGACGGTATTCTCTTATCCGGGGCTTGGAACACTGGCTTATGAGAGTGCCAGATATAAAGATTATAATTTACTGATGGTTTTATGTATTCTTACAGGTATTGTCGTGGTTGTCTGCAACATGATCGCCCAGACGATAAATGAGAGGATCGATCCGAGAATACGTCAGTGACAGAAAGGAATTGATGATGGATATAGATTTTCAGATCGTGGGAATTAGAAATACAGAGGATCAGGCTGTTAGCAGGCATAAAAAATGGTATCAGGGAAAACCTCTGATATCAGCACTGCTGCTTGCGGTCATTCTGTCAGGCTGCCTGTGCTGTCATCTGATCATGACAAAAGATCCCGGCTATATGGATCTGGCACATTACAATGAAGCACCGGGAGGAGAGTTTCTCTTTGGGACAGATACGATGGGGAGAGATATTTTTTCCATGATCTGGTATGGGGGACGGATATCACTATTGATCGGAGTACTTGCAACGTTTCTCTCTACGGTACTTGCTATTGTCTTTGGTTCAGTCAGCGGATGTGCACCGGAATGGGTGGATTCACTGCTAATGCGCTTTACAGAGATTTTCTTAAGTATCCCGAATCTGCTGCTGGTCATTTTATTGCAGGCAGTCTTAGGAAAAGCCAGCATTTTCAGTATTTCATTTATTATCGGGATCACAAGCTGGCCAGGTATTGCCAAAGTGGTGCGCACAGAAGTAAAACAGATCCGAAACAGCGGGTATGTCATCGCAGCAAAATGTATGGGAGGAAGCTTTTGGCATGTCTTGTGGAAACACCTGACTCCCAATTTTGCCTCCTCGATCATGTTTATGGTTGTCATGAATATCAGAAGTGCGATCATTGCAGAGTCAACCTTAAGCTTCATGGGAATTGGTCTGCCGCTAGAGCAGATTTCGTGGGGAAGCATGCTTTCAATTGCAGACAAAGCACTGATGACAAAGTCATGGTGGATCATCCTCATACCGGGTCTTTTTCTTACAGCCACGCTCATGTGCATGACAAATCTTGGAAATTATTTGAGAAAAGCTGTTAACCGGAAGGAAAGTTATCTGTAATTGTGTCAGTGCATACATGACTTTACAGTTGACAAGACAGTTGTAAAGTGATACTTTAAACAAGAATCTTAAAACCATGGTAATGAGAAATTTTGTCGTGATAAGGCAGAAAAATCTGAGAAAAGAGTGGATGATGGAATGGAAGTAATGCCTCACTTAAAACTGCGCGATGACCTCGGCATTCAGTATGCGATCCTTCCTGGAGACCCGGCAAGGGTGGAGCGGATCGCTGAACAGTTAGAGGACGTGGAGGAGTTAGAATTTAACAGGGAATATAAAAGCATTGCAGGAACTTACAAGGGAATCCGCGTGCTTGCAGTTTCTACGGGGATCGGCGGTCCTTCGACCGGAATTGCTGTGGAAGAGCTGGCGCGTATCGGCGTGACGCATGCGATCCGTATCGGAAGCTGCGGTGCATTACAAAAAGAGATCAGATTAGGGGATCTGATCTTAGTGCAGGGTGCGGTGAGAGATGAAGGAACTTCCAGAACGTACATAGATTCCATTTATCCGGCAATCCCGGATTTTGAACTGATGAATGCCTGTGTAGAGGCAGCAGAGGAGGAGCAGATTCCGGCGCATGTCGGAATGGCACGGAGTCATGACAGTTTTTACACGGACAGAGAGGACGAGATCGACGCACTGTGGGCCGGCAGAGGAGTGCTTGGCTGTGATATGGAGACGGCGGCGCTGTTTGTGATCGGAAAACTCCGGGGTGTGAAGACAGCCTCTGTCTTAAATACGGTGGTGGAATACGAGGATAACCTTGAAGATAACATTAACAACTATACGGATGGAGTGAATGCAACCGTACAGGGAGAAAAAAACGAGATTCATGTAGCATTGGAGGCACTGTGCAGGTGCTCCGGAAAATGAGGAGGACAACGTTATGAAGAACATTTTTAAAACAAAATTAAACACAGCAAGTCTGGTATTGATCCCGGCATGTATCGGTATCAATTACCTCGGAAAATTATTTGCTTCCGTATTAAAACTGCCGTTATGGTTAGATTCCATCGGAACCTGTATCGGTGGCGCACTCGGCGGACCGATCATTGGTGCGATCTGTGGAGCAGCCAACAACCTGATCTATGGTTTTACAACCGGTGATTCCATTACATTAGTGTATGCCCTCACAAGTCTTGGCATCGGTCTTGTCGTTGGTATTATGGCGCGTCTCGGCAAAATGGAAAAAGTAAACGGTGCGTTGCTGACTTCTTTAGCCGGTGGTCTTGCAGCAGTATTGATCTCCACTCCGTTAAACGTTATTTTCTGGGGTGGTACAACAGGAAATGTCTGGGGCGATGCAGTATTCACAGCAACACAGGCAGCAAATCTCCCGGTTGTATTAGGTTCTTTCTTAGATGAAGTCGTTGTGGATGTTCCGGATAAGATCATTACGGTATTGATCGTGTTTGCAATTTTAAAAGGACTTCCGAAAAAACTTACCGCACTTTATGATGTAAACGACAGTGTGGAGAGCTTAGACTAAGAAGTGAAAACATATTCTGATGGAGTGATTTAGATGAAAAGTATCAGTCTTTATGTGGATAAAGATACCTATTTGACCAGAATGCATCCGTTTACGAAACTGTGTTATATCCTGACAGCGGTCGCTGCATCGCTGATCGCAGGGAAGTTATGGGCATTCGCTATATTCATTGGAATCAGTCTTGTAATGCTTATCAGTGGAAAAATCATGAAAAAGGTTTTTCCACTGATTGCTTTTTCATTTACAATTCTGATCACCATATTTTTGATCCATGGTTTATTTAATCATGAAAATGCAAACTTAATGTTTCAGTTAGGACCGTTAAAGTTCTATCGGGAAGGAATGATGTATGCGCTTCGCATCAGCTGTAACGTCTTAAATATGCTGCTGGCATTTGCGGTGTTTGTACTCACAACAAAACCGGCAGAGCTGGTAGAGGATCTGGAGCAGGCCGGATTTTCACCGAAGATCGGATATGTCATCAGTTCTGTTTTTCAGATCGTACCGCAGATGAGCGGCACGATGAATACAATCATGGATGCACAGCGGAGCCGTGGGCTTGAGACGGAGGGAAATCTGATCACCAGGGCAAAATCTTTTCTTCCGTTAATTTCGCCGGTTGTCATGAGCTCGCTCATCAACACAAGAGAGCGTGCAATCGCACTGGAAATCCGGGGCTTTGAGGCTGGGCAGAAAAAGACCTATCTCAGGGAAGGAAAAATGAAAACTTCCGACCGCGTGTTATGTCTGGTGATGGCTGTGGTGATTGCAGGGGCTATCGTGGTGAGGATTGTGCTGTAAATCGTCATGCTGCAAAACTGAAAATGTGTATTGTTAAAGCTGGAAAAAATGATATATGGAAAAAGGAAGAATTATGGCATATATAAAGGTTGAAAATTTAAAATACCGCTATCCAAATACAACAAAGCTTGCGTTGGATGGGCTGGATTTTGAAATAGAAAAAGGTTCTTTTGTTGGGGTCATCGGGGAGAACGGAGCCGGAAAAAGTACGCTCTGTCAGGCTTTCAACGGTCTTGTTCCGGGATTTTTCAAAGGGGCTTATGGAGGAAAAGTTCTGATCGAGGACACTGAGGTGGCAAAAACGACTGTTTCAAAGCTGTGTCAGAAAGTAGGTCTGGTATTCCAGAATCCGTTCAATCAGCTCTCCGGTGCAAAAGAAACTGTTTTTGAGGAAATTGCATTTGGTCTGCAGAACTTCGGCGTGCCAAAAGAAGAGATGATAAGCCGTGTGGATGAAGTGATGGAACTGCTGGATATTGCAGCTTACAGGGACAGAAATCCGTTTGATCTGTCCGGTGGTCAGATGCAGAGGGTTGCGCTGGCAGGTATCCTTGCGATGAAACCGGAAGTGATCGTGTTAGACGAGCCTACCTCACAGCTTGATCCGGCGGGAAGCGAGGAAGTTTTTGCAGCGGTCGATAAGCTCGCAAAATCAGGGATCACCATCATTATGGTGGAACAGAAGCTGGAAAAGCTGGCAGAATACTGTGATAAAATTTTGCTGCTGCATCAGGGAAAGCAGATCGCATTCGATACGCCGGAACAGATTTTCTCCAGAGCGGATCTGCAGAGCTATGGGGTGAATCCACCTGCCTATACAAGAATCTGTCAGGCTTTTGGCGTGAAGAAAGAGAATGGATGTTATCCGGCTTCGCTTAAGGATGCGTTGGCGTTAAAAGATTTGTTTCCGGGGGAGGAAGCGTTCTGCCCGGAAAAAATATTATTAGACAATAATAAAGATATGAAAAATAAGAATGGGCAGATTGAAGATTCTGTAACTACAGATGAAAGCATGAAACTGACTATAAGTTGTAAGAAAAATGTTTTTGACATCGAACATCTGGAATTTCAATATCTCGAAAATGTTCCGGTTCTGCAGGACATAAACCTTACAATTGACCACAGACCAACTGCGGTCATCGGTCAGAACGGCGCAGGAAAAACGACACTTGTAAAGCTGTTAAAAGGTCTGTTAAAGCCGGTGGGCGGTAGCATCTACTACGGTGGAAGCGACATGGCAGAAAAGACCGTTGCAATGTTGGCAGGGGAGATCGGTTACGTATTCCAGAATCCGGATGACCAGATTTTCAAATATCATGTGATCGATGAAGTCATGTTCGGACCGCAGAATATCGGAATGACAAAAGAGCAGGCAAAGGAAAAAGCTGTTGCAGCATTAAAGCTGGTCGGGCTGGAACAGCTTGCAGACGAAAATCCTTATGATCTGGAATTGTCAGAGCGGAAACTGGTTGCGATCGCTTCCGTTCTTGCGATGGATACAAAAGTGCTCATTCTGGATGAACCGACGATCGCGCAGGACTGGAAGGGCAGAAAGATCATTCAGAAAATGATCCGGGATCTGAGCAGTCATGGAAAAACGGTGATTGCGATTTTACACGATATGGATTTTGTGGCAGAGAGTTTCGAGCGTGTGATCGTTATGGCGCACGGAAAAGTGCTCGCAGATGGCACAAAAGAAGAAGTGTTTGCACAGAAGGATGTTTTGGAGCAGGCAAGGATTGACCAGCCGTATCTGACAAAACTGTGCCAGCAGCTGGGGTATAAGAACTTGTATTTTTCATTGAAAGATTAGGAAGAAGTGCAATTATAAGAAAAAGGATATTTGATACAATTAGTGTCATGGAGTAAAAAATATTTTGGATATTTTATAATTAAAAAGAAAATTGGAGGTTTACATAATGAGAAATTTGTTAGTAGTGGTAGATATGCAGAATGATTTTATCGATGGCTCACTCGGAACAAAAGAGGCAGTGGCTATCGTGGATAACGTAATCGCAGAGATTGCAAAGTATGACACCAAAGACATTTTTGCAACAAGGGATACACACCCGGAAAATTATTTAGAGACTCAGGAAGGAAAAAATCTTCCGGTTGTGCACTGCGTGAAGGAAACAGACGGCTGGCAGATCAATGAGAAAGTGAAAACTGCATTAAAAGACGCAGTAGTGATCGACAAGCCAACGTTCGGTTCAAAAATTCTTGCAGAAGAGATTACAAAAATCGCAGAGAAAGAAGATATCACCGTTACATTGGTCGGACTTTGCACCGACATCTGTGTTGTCTCCAATGCAATTTTAATTAAGGCATATGTGCCGGAGATTCCGGTCAAAGTCATTGCTTCCTGCTGCGCAGGTGTCACACCGGAAAGCCATGAAGCAGCATTGGCTACAATGAGAATGTGTCAGGTGCAGGTGGAGTAAATTCTTGGAGAGTCAAGGCAATAATCGCAATGTTATAGAAAATATATGCAATGTACACTGAAAAAGTTCAATGCTAAAATCCACTTAAAATCATGATTTGAAAATGTTAAACAATGTTTTTAGGAGGAATTACAATGAACGAAGCAACGAAATATAACCGTGCGAAAACATGGCAGATCGCATTGTTTGCATTAAATATGATGTCAACAAATATGTATCTGTTTTTAATGATGTATGTATCTTACTATGCAAATGGAATTTTAGGAATGTCTGTAGTATTTGTATCTACACTGGCAACTTCTATGCGAATTTTTGATGGATTTACAGATCCGATCATTGGATGGCTGATCGATCATTCCAATGGACGTTTTGGAAAATTCCGCCCATTCCTTGTTGTCGGCAATGCGCTTCTTGCATTAAGCATGATCTTATTATATAAGACCACGCATTTAGTTCCGGAAACACTCCGGATTCCATATTTTATTGTTGTGTATGCACTTTACATTATTGGTTATACCGTTCAGGGAACAGTCACAACTTCTGCACAGACTTTACTTACAAACGATCCAAAACAGAGACCGATTTATGGTTTCTTTACAGGCTTTTTTATGCTGTTCTTACAGACCGGAATTACAATGCTTGTTTCCAATTACCTTGTTCCGAAATATGGCGGAATGACACTTGAATTCTTCAGTGAGATCATTGTCTGGGTAATTGCAATTGCTTTTGTATTAATGATCTGCTCACTGATTGCCATTGCGCCAAAAGATAAACCGGAATACTACAACAGCATGGTAAAAAATAAAGAAGAAAAAGTCAGCTTCAAAACTTATTGGGAAGTATTAAAACACAACAGAGCACTTCAGATGTTAGTTATTTCCGAGTCTACAGATAAACTCGCAACAAGTATTGCAGGAAATTCCATCGTAGGTGTTATGCTTTATGGAATTATTATTGGTGACTATGCAGTAATGGGAAGATTGTCTGCTATCACAATGATTCCAAACATTATTTTACTTGTAATAGGTATTATGGGAGCAAGACATTCCGGACAGAAAAAGACGTATGTAGCGACTGTATATGGATGTATTGCTGTTCAGCTCGCAATTACACTGCTTCTGATTTTTGGTGATCCAACCAAGATTGATCTGAAGTCCTTTGGATTTATGAATATTGCATTTGTAGTTCTTATTATTGCATTGAATGGAATTCGTAATATCGGAAGTAATATGATGATTCCAATGATGGCAGACTGCACCGATTATGAAGTGTATAGAAGTGGACATTATGTGCCGGGACTAATTGCAACCGTATACTCCTTTATTGATAAACTTATTTCATCATTTGCAACTACAGTTGTTGGAGCATTTGTAGCTGTCATAGGATATAAAAATTCAGTGCCACAGGTGGGAGATGCAAGCACACCTGAAATTCTGATGGTCACAATTTTATTATTCTGTGGCATGCCGATTTTGGGATGGATTGCTTCTATTATTGCAATGAAGTTCTATCCATTGACTGGTGAAAAAATGAAGGAGATTGAGGACAGCATTGCTGAAACACAGCAGAAAAATGCTGTAAAGGCATAATTGTGAGAGACGAAAATAAAAATATAATCCCATTGTGGGGACCATATTCGAAAAAGTATATGGGTATTTCAAGAATTATGAAGGAGAGTGCTGTTCCAGGAGCAAGATTTGATTTTGTGATCCATCCGACCTATGCGAACAGCAATGTACCGGCTCCAAACGTTACAATCCCATCTGAGTATCATCCGTGGGATTGTGATAGTAATGGAAAATATTATAGATATCGCTATGAGCTTCTTTGGAAAGATCAGTTATATGCAGACGTAGATTTCTTTGAGATTGAGGAGGAAACCTGGGGAATCCGGGTTTCCTTCCATAATAATACGGATAAAAACCAGAATTGCCTTATCAATTATTTTGCCGCAGAGGAATATCCGAAAAGCAGAGTATACACGAAAAAAGTACCGGAAAAAAGTGATGCGTGGAATGCTGTCGATTATGAAAATTTGGAGTTTGGAAAAGCAGTTCCATGGGAACACCTGAATCTGGATGCCATGAAAAAGGGAGAGATTCCGGTCGATGGATTTACGGATGACAATGGATTGGGAATGTCCTACTATGCACTCTTTATGCGTTATCTTGGCTTGAAAGCGTTTGGTGGCAATCAGGGCGACAAAGTTTCTTATCAGGTAAAATTAAAGGAATCGTATCAGGACGCAGTGTTAGCGATAAGATATCGTACATTGCAGGATGAGGGAGATGTAATTTTTCAAAGCAATGTTGGAACAATCCATTTTGCGGCAACAAAAGAGAGTGGAATCTGCTATGTTCCAATCGGAAAGATTTCAGATAAAGAGTTCATCTTTAAAATGGAAGCTTTCAGCGAACAGAGTAATGGAATAATGCTTGATTTTTTATGTGTTTGTGAAAAATCAGACAAAAAGGAAGTCGGAATAACAGATGAGGCTCGTAATGTAATCCCAAAAGTTGAGTACGAGAATGATCATATAAAATATCAGTACAACTATAAGGAAAATCCAATATATCTTAGCATTTTAAGCAAGCGTGTCAGAAGCAGAAAATTGTATTCGGGCTGTATTGAGGATGCATTAGTATCACGCCTTGCAAATTCAGATGCTACTTATGATAATCTGACGAGAAGTTTTTCGGGTGCATTTCAGGATAAACATTCGGATGAAGGCTTTTATCATATTAATGTTGCAGAAGCGTTATTTGTTCCCGGAAAAAGTGTCAGAACGGAATATGCATACATCAGTACAAAAGAACGTAATTATTCAAAAGCTGAATTAGAAATTTTCTGGAAACAATGCAGAAGCATTGTAAAAAAAGAAAATTGTGCCAATGAAGAGGGAAATCCATTTGAATTTACAGGACGGATGATGAAATCTGCATTATATAGTAATATTGTGTATCCAATCAGGCGGCATGGTGAATACATTGCGCATTATACACCGGGAAAAAGATGGGACAGTCTGTATACGTGGGATTCCGGATTTATTGGACTTGGAATGTTAGATTATTCCTCAAAACTTGCAGAATATGTAATGGACACTTACTTATCCGAACCAGATAATACAGATTTCGCATTTGTGGCACATGGTTCACTTGTCCCAACACAGTTTTATCTGTATTACGAGATATTAAATCGGGCGGATGCAAAAGAACGGGAAAATTTGAAGAAATACTATCCGATGTTTTTACGTTACTATCGTTATATGACTGGCAGGACGGAAGGATCCACAATGTCAAGACTTGGAAATGGTCTTCTGACGGTATATGACTATTTTTACAATGCAAGTGGAATGGACGATTATCCGCCGCAGGTGGAGTTACATCGAAAGAATATGGAACAGGTAGTATCACCGGTCTGCAGTAATGTACATTTTATCCGTATTGCAAAATTTATGAAACAGATTTCAATGGCATTTGGATATGAGGAGAATCTGCCGGAATTTGAGCGGGATATGGAACGTGTAAAGAACGCATTGCTGGCATATGCATGGGATGAAGAGAGCGGATATTTTGGCTATGCTGTGCTGGGGCAGGAGGGAGTCCATATTTTGCGGACTGAGGCAGGAGAAAATTATAACAAGGGAGTAGATGGTGTTACGCCGTTGATCGCAGGAATTTGCTCAAAAGAGCAGGAAAAACAGTTGTTAAAGCACCTGAAATCTGCAGAGGAACTGTGGTCCCCGGTTGGAATTTCTACGGTTGATATGTCTGCCAGCTATTATTACGATAACGGCTATTGGAACGGAAGTGTCTGGTGTCCGTATCAGTATTTCTTATGGAAAGCAATGCTTGATATAGGTGAGGGACAATTTGCATTTGATATTGCACACAGAGGACTGAATTCCTGGAAGCAGGAGATTGAATTCAGTTATAATACATTTGAAATGATACAGATTGAAACGGAACGTGGCGGCTGGTTTCACCAGTTTAGCGGACTTTCTACTCCAATTTCTATATGGTATAATGCGTACTACAAGAGAGGAACTTTAACAACCGGATATGATACCTGGATTGAAAAGAAAGAAATTTCTGAGGATGTGGATCATGCAGAAATTGTATACAGTACCACAGGAACACATACAGGCGTGCTTCTGATTGTCATGAATTCGCTATATCACTATGATGTTGAAATAGATGGTAAAAAGGCAGAATTTATAGAACGCGAAAAAGGTGTCATTGAGATTACGTTAAACAGAAAAGAAGGCGTTATAATAATATACAGAGATGAAAAATAATGAACTATATGATGAATACTTAGGGTATCAATCCATGACCAGTTCCAGCATGGAAGTGCATCGTTTTTGTACCACAGCGATACAAAATGCAGGAGTGGAACTGCATGATTTTTTTGAAATCTACTGTGCATTAGACGGAAACATAACGTTTACAGTCGATGGCAAAAAAATTGAATTAGAGAAAGAAGATATTGTGCTGCTTCCTCCTATGACAGAACATCAGGAAATGATTTCAGAGAGGGAAGCAGACAGAGTGATCCTTTGGCTGAATCCATGGTATCTGAACCGCATTTCAAGCAGGAAAACTAATCTGAACCAGTGTTTTGTTTCGGCAGAGAAGAAAGGATATCTGCTCCGGGAAGATCCGGCAATGCGGAAAAAAATCATAAATATGCTTTTGGAATTACGCTATGAAATGCATGAGAAAGAATTTGGCCATGACATTATGTGTGATTCGCTGGTAGAACATCTGCTTATCTTACTGGAGAGACATTTAAATCTGAATACAATGGCAGGAAATGCGAATATCCAGCAGGTGATCCGGTATATCAATTTACATTATACAGAGAATCTGACACTGGATTTTTTGTGTAACCGTTTTTATATCAGCAAGTTTTATTTGTCCAGAAGTTTTGAAAATGCAACAGGAAAGAGCATATATCAGTATGTTCTGGAAAAGCGGATGATCATGGCAAGGCAATTATTGATCAGTGGGGAAAAACCAACGGATATTTTTTCATTATGTGGTTTTGGACAGTACAGTAACTTTTACCGTGCTTTTAAAAAATATTATCATATGTCGCCAATGACATTTTTAAAGAAAATGAATTATGAAGAAAAGAATGAATGAGTCTGAGAAAGAGGAATAAATGAGAGAAATTTTTAACTTAAACGAAAAATGGGCATTTAGCAAGGAAGCGATAAAGCCTCCGGTTGCTATGCCACAAAATTGGTATTGGGTGAATCTGCCTCATACCTGGAATGCGATTGACGGACAGGATGGTGGAAACGATTACTACCGTGGAACCTGTTTTTATGCGAAAGAAGTCCAGAAAGAGGAACTTCCGGAGGGAGAACAGTATTATCTGGAATTTCTGGGAGTGAATGCATCTGCTGATGTTTATGTGAATGGAAATCACCTTGATCATCACGATGGTGGATACTCAACCTGGCGGGTGAATATGACGGACGCACTTACAGATGGAAAGAATCTGATCGTGGTTGCCGTGGACAATAGTGCAAATGACAGGGTATACCCACAGAAAGCGGATTTTACTTTTTATGGTGGAATGTACAGGGATGTAAATATCATTGCTGTAAATAAGTCTCATTTTGATCTGGACTATTATGGTGGAAATGGATTGAAAGTGACACCAGAGGTAGCAGACAAAAATGCAAAAATTGCCGTGGAAGTATTTTTAAGCGGGGAAAAAGCAGGTCAGCAGCTGGTATATCAGATTACAGATGCTGAAGGTGTTCTTGCAGCAGAAACCAAAACAGGGATTTCGGATAAACAGGTCAATCTGGAAATAACAGATGTACATCTTTGGAATGGACGCAAAGATCCATATTTGTATACAGCGACTGTACGCTTAATGGAAGACGGCGTATGCATAGATAGTGTCAGTACACGATTTGGATGCCGTACCTTCACAATTGATCCTGATAAGGGATTTTTCTTAAATGGGAATAGCTATCCACTGCGTGGTGTGTCCAGACATCAGGACCGGGCAGGAAATGGAAATGCGCTTCTTCCGGAACATCACAGAGAAGATATTGATTTAATCTGTGAAATGGGTGCTACAACGATCCGTCTGGCACATTATCAGCATGCACAATATTTCTATGATCTGTGTGATGAAAAGGGGCTTGTATTATGGGCAGAAATTCCGTATATTTCCCAGCACATGAAAAACGGACGTGAAAATACGATCAGTCAGATGAAGGAGCTGATTGTTCAGAATTACAACCATCCAAGTATTGTCGTATGGGGATTATCCAATGAAATTACGATGTCAGGTGAAGTAGACGAAGACCTTATGGAAAACCATCACATATTAAATGACCTTGCACATGAGATGGATCCTACAAGGCTGACAACTATGGCGGTAGTTTCGATGTGTGACATGCATAATCCGTATATTCAGATCCCGGATGTAGTTTCTTATAATCATTATTTTGGATGGTATGGTGGAGACACTTCGATGAATGGCCCGTGGATGGATGAATTCCACAAAGAGTTTCCAAAGATCCCGATCGGCATGAGTGAATATGGATGTGAAGCACTGAATTGGCATACCTCAGATCCGAAGCAGGGAGATTATACAGAGGAATATCAGGCACATTATCATGAGGAATTGATCAAACAATTGTATACAAGACCATATATCTGGGCAACGCACGTATGGAATATGTTTGATTTCGCAGCAGATGCCAGAAACGAAGGGGGCGAAAATGGCATGAACCACAAGGGTTTGGTGACATTTGACCGCAAATATAAGAAAGATGCATTTTATGCATATAAAGCATGGCTGTCTGACGAACCATTCGTTCATATCTGTGGAAAACGCTACGTTGACCGTGTGGAGGACGTGACCAAAGTTACCGTATATTCGAACCAGAAGACAGTGGAACTTTTTGCAAATGGGGAGAGTCTTGGCAAAAAAGAAGCTTCTGACCATTTCTTTTACTTTGAAGTACCGAATCAGGGTGAGACAAAGCTTCTAGCAGTGGCAGGCGAATGCCGGGATGAAAGCTTTATCAAAAAAGTTGAGAAGTTTAATGAAGCGTACCGTCTGAAAGAAAAAGGTGCTGTTTTAAATTGGTTTGATATCACGGCACCGGATGGTTTCTTTTCGTTAAATGATACGGTAGGCGATATTATGTCGAATGAAGATGGAAATAAAGTCATGCAGGAATTATTTCAGAGCTTTGGACAGGCAAAGGCACAAGGCGGTGGAATGAACAGTGGCATGATGAAGATGCTGAGTGGATTCACAGTACTCCGAATGATCAATATGATGGGACTTACCAGTCAGATGACAAGCCAGCCCGGAGAAGCAGAGAAAACAAACGAAGTGAGTAAAGAACAATTGCTTGCAATAAATGACAGACTGAATCAGATCAGGAAATAAAATTTCTATTATAATGATAATGGATGGAAAGTAAATAAGCACAAATTTTGTCAGAAATGAATCAATCCCTGACGGACTGTATTATGAGCATATCAGAAACAGTCCGCCGGGGATTTTTTATTATATTGGGTTTTCACTTTTGGAGTTCAAAGAAATATAAGCAAATATAAAATTTACTTCTATTTCTTTGAAACACATGCATATATATGCTATATTGGGCTTGAAAGAAGGTGTGTCATGGAAAATAGAAATGCATTGGAAAGTAAATATCAAAGGATTCTAAATGAATTAGGAGAACAAGCGACTTTTTATATTGAAGATATACAGAGGATTTTTCCAGATATGAAAAAATCTACGCTTTATTGGAATATGTCAAAACTTGTAGATGGGGGATATTTGAAGCGTGTTAGAAATGGAGTCTATTCATTTAATGAATGGAAAGGAAAAAAGAACGTTTCATTATCACAAACAGCCGAAAAAATACGAGATATATTGGACGAAACAGGATTTGATTATTATATATCCGGGTTGGATATTTTACAGAAATACATGTTACACATACCAGAACAGTATCCCATTGTGATATGTATTCAGAAAGAAAGTAAAAATGAGTTGACAGACATTTTGACGAATCATTTTTATGAAGTTGTAGAGCCACGCAGATTAAAAGAAAAATATGAGGCAATTCAATATAATGGTAAGAATAATGATATTATAATTATATATTTAACGGAAAATTTTGAAGATAGTGAGGATGGACTTGCAACCATAGAAAAGGCGTTCGTAGATTTATATTATGCAGTAACAAGAAATGGATATCCACTTGCATTACAGGAATTGGTGCGTATATATGAGAATTTAGTTCGGTTAGGTAATATTGACAGGAAAAGAATGATTGCAGTAGCTGCAAAAAGAGGAATACAGTGTGATTTACGTTTTATTGCAGAGGCAAAATTTGTTACAGGTTCAGCAAGAAAATTTGTAGAAATACTTGAGAGGGATGAATAGAAGTGAATGTATGGACTGATAAAATATTTAAACAAATAAACATAATAGAAGGAACAAAAAAACACAATGGAAACAAAACACGATTTTACACAGGGAAATATTTTAAAGAAACTGGTTCTTTTTATGGTACCGATATTTGGCGCACTGGTTTTACAGGCAATGTATGGAGCAGTCGATCTGATAATCGTGGGCTGGTTTGGAACTACCGCAGGAATCTCCGTTGTATCGACAGGAAGTAATCTGGTCAATCTGGTGGTGTTTACCGTGACCGGGCTGTCGCTGGGGATCACGGTGCTGATCAGCCGTTACATAGGGGAGAAAAAGCAGGAACGCATCGGAAAAGTGATCGGAGGCGTTATCTGGTTTTTTGCGATACTGGCAGTGATTCTTACAATCGCTTTGCTTCTGGCAGCGCCTGTTCTTGCAAAATTAATGCAGGCACCGGAGGCGGTTCTTACCAGCTTCCTGTTCAGTTATATGGGATATTTCAATGGAAAAGGAAAAACGCTCTTTGTCATGGCACAGGGACTGGCGCAGACGTTTCTGGTCCGAATCCCGATGTCATATTTTATGAGTATCCAGCCGGATGCATCCCTCACGAAGATTGGTCTGGCGGCACCGACAGCGACCGTGTTTGGAATTATTTTGTGCAGTATTTATTTTGTGGTACTCGGGAGAAAGGAAAAAATATGAATCTGACAAGTTTTTTAAATAAAGTCGATCAGACAATAGAGAAGTATGGCAGAGAAGAACTTTTGCAGGTAATACATGAGATTGCAAGAACATTGCCGGAAAGTAAACGGACAGATTTCCTGAATCAGATAAATCTGAATGCAGGGAATATTAATCGAACAGAAAAAACAGTCATTGAACTAAAAAAGGAATATGAAAAATGCAGTCATTATCTGGCGGAAATTGAAAAAGGAGAAGTCTATCTAAGGGAAGTGTATAATGACGAGTATGATGACTGGTACAATAGTTCCGTAGAGGAAATATTATACGAAGATCCTGATGGAATAGGTGATATGATTCAAGCAGTATGTAAATTGATTCACAGCTGCGTGGATGCAGGAGAATATAAGGAGGCATTCAGGACAGGAAGAAGATTGTTCATGCAGAAAATTCTGACGGATGATGAATATATGACAGGCCCTTTGGAGGTGGAAGATTTTATTTGTTGCAATGAGTTGGATATCGATCTGAAAAAAATTGCGCTAGATACATTGTATGCATGTTATCAGGTGAAGAAAGAAGCAGAACGTGCAGATATTATGTATGAAATATGGTCAAATTCAGGAATACATGATTTAAAACTGGAAGATGTCATGCAGCATGGAGATGGTGGACTGCAGGGATTTGATCAGTTCCTTCCAGAGTGGATCGCATATCTTGGAAAGAAGAATAGTGCGTTAGCAGAGAGGTTATTTCTCGAAGCCGTTAGTTTGACAGGTGATATAGCGGTGAAATTTGAAAATGCAAAAAAATATGTGAAATTGCATCCTGGAATGTATAAAGAAATTTTAAATGATTCCACTATAAGTGCGAAAAATGCCGTGATCATAGGAGAAGATGGGATGAAACGGATTGCCAGAAATCTATGTGTGCGAAGCGATGTAGCTTTACAGACAGCAGAATTTGCACTTGTTGAAGGTAAAGATGCAGAATTTATGGAATGGTGCTATGTAGAAGCTTTTGCGTCAAGAACAAATGCAGTAAACTATTTGCGTGCATTTTTTAATAGCACAGATAAAGAAAAATGCAATAAAAAATTAGAATTAATAGTAGGACAATATAATTGCAGAAAAAATTCTGCTTGGAATAATGGAAATGCTGGGTTGCCAGAATTAGCAGAAAATATACCGGAAAAAAATATGCTGTATGTGATACAGTTTCTGGATGGTCAATTTATGGAAGTGCTGAGAAAGGGAGTCGGTGAGAAAAGTTCACTTGGATGGACTGGAACATTTATGAAAGAAGGACTGGCACTTTTTCTGCTCTATTTGCATGATGGAAAAGAATTACAGCAGGGAAGCCGGAGTATGTTGGAACTTACAAAGCACGCATTTGAATTTCGTTTGGAAGAGTATAAAAAGGGGCAGAATATAAAAGTAGAAAAAACGGAAAACGAATATTTTTACAAGTTATTTTTGAATTGGAAAGATACGACCAAAATAGAAAACTCTGACAGGAAAAAAATACTGGATCATATAGACAATCTCATGAAGAAACGTGTCGAGGCAATTATGGGAGCAAACAGACGGAACTATTATGGAGAGTGTGCTGCGTACATTGCTGCAATCGGTGAAGTCAAAGAAAAACTTGGTGAGAAAAATGCAAAGCAGATTTATATGTCACATTATGCGGATATGTATACAAGGAGAAGTGCCTTTAAATCAGAATTGAAAAGTTATGGCTGGATAAAACGATAGAAAATTGTGCACCGGAGAAATAACATATGAGAAAGTACAGAGTTGCGTAGAACATTGCGTTCTACCTTAAGTAGAGTGACATTTTTCCATTGTCATGTTTAAATAAGGACAAGGAGGAAACGCCTATGAAAGCAGAAGAAGTTGGTTATAGAATTGCCCAAGCCAGAAAAAAGCAAGGTATGACACAGCGGGAACTGTCAGAACGATTGCACGTTTCGGATAAGGCAGTCAGTAAATGGGAACGAGGGGTTTCACTTAGATAAAGATACCACACCATTCCCACGCTGACTTTTGCTCAA
>ENA-ORTB01001555-ORTB01001555.1-human-gut-metagenome-genome-assembly--contig:-NODE-1555-length-24859-cov-11.165739_pt1 | contig 24859 bp, 25 predicted proteins | sample MGYA00241905_ERZ509174 | MGnify/ENA primary metagenome ERZ509174 (study PRJEB26280, sample SAMEA2338851) | human gut metagenome | biome: human gut; feature: human-associated habitat; material: faeces... | reverse complement strand
CCGCAACACTGGATGCAAAGGCTGCATACTCCGATGCGGACTTTGTTGTAATCGCCGCACCTACCAATGTCTACTCAACAAAATCAGTCGCGGTCTGATGGTCTATGGTGGAGTGTAATACACATGCGATAATAGGCTTTTTTGCATAAATATACGCCACTGTTTTACTCGAAAAAACCATGTATTGTGCAGTAGTATGTCGAGTCTGAAAGGTGCATTTATACAGCGTGGTGTTGAGTAACGGTAAAAAAATACTATTTTCTTGTCGTGTAGACATCATAATAGATGAATATCTCGTTGTATAAGTTGCAACAAGGATGATGGAAACGTTTAGAGGCGCGTTGTAGAAAATGACGGAACTGCTGAATTCCAATAAAGTGTCAAGGTAAAAGCAGGTCTACTCAACAACTTAACACTTAGGTGCGGTGGTAGATGGACACGGCGTATAAATATGCGCCGGGGAAAGGTATGAGGAAGCCTACGGGAAAGGGTTGCGAGGTTAAGAGGTTATGACAATATAGGCCGGCACTTAGGAGAATAGATGCACTGTCCAACGAGGTACGACGATATGATCCAGCACTTCGATGATGAGCCGTTCATAGTGCGTTTACCTCAAAGATTCAGTTGAGGAAAAACGATAGCCTGTCCGTGACAGGTCTACACAAAAGTTTCAGTGGTGGTCGGAGGATGACCACTGTGAGAAAAATGATAACCACAGTTGTGTGAGAAACATCGCGTCGGTGCTGTGAAGTAACCTCACGATGTAGATGAACACACTGTTTGATATAGATTGCTTGGCTCAATATGAGCCTTCCATATAAGTAAGATGAATTTCAGGAGGATATAGAATTATGAAAAAGGACTATAAAATTGCGGTTGCCGGTACCGGTTATGTTGGTTTGTCGATTGCGACATTGCTCTCCCAGCACCATCAGGTGACTGCTGTGGATATCATCCCGGAGAAGGTGGACATGATCAACAACCGTAAGTCACCGATTCAGGATGACTATATCGAGAAGTATCTCGCAGGAAAAGAACTGAACCTGACCGCAACACTGGATGCAAAGGCTGCATCCTTATAGTACTAGTCGTTATTGGTCATGCTTAAAATGGTATCGTACATGATTTGATTTTTCTTTTTCATATGCCAGCTTTTTATGGTTTCCGGGGTACTTATTGATAAAGATAAATTAGTGCAGAAAGGATACATTGAGAAAAAAGTATAGCGCTCGATGACTCCATATACTATCTATCTTTTCTTGGATATGTTTTTAATAAGAAAAGATTATTCGATATCGTCATCAATGCAGATGATTACTATGGCAAGGAAGGTTTCAAGGCTGTCCACGAGTATCTTGTGAATGGCGGCAAGTCCTGTATGGCAGGCTTTGCGCTGAAGAATACCCTGTCCGATAACGGCGGTGTGACTCGCGGTATCTGCAAGATGGATGAGAATGGAAACTTGACTGAGGTTGTGGAAACCAAGAACATCGTCAAGACTGCAGGTGGAGCAGAGGCAGACGGTGTGGTTGTTGATGTGAATTCTCTGGTATCCATGAATATGTGGGGATTGACACTTGATTTTCTGGATGTGTTAGAAGATGGTTTCAAGGAATTTTTCGAGAAAGAAGTACCGGATAATCCTCTAAAAGCAGAATATCTGATTCCTATCTTCATCGGTGAACTGCTGGAACAAGGAAAGATGTATGTGAAGGTTCTGAAAACGAACGATACATGGTACGGAATGACCTGCCATGAGGATGTCACAGCCGTAAAGGACAGCTTCAAGAAGATGCTGGAGAATGGCGTGTATAAAGCTGGCTTGTTCAGTGATTTGTAATATGATTAAAGTATTATCCAAAATCCTCATGAACATCTTAACTGCCCTCTACAAGCCGTTTGGATTTTCACTCCTGCTATCCTTCCTTGCCATGCTTTTCTACCTATATGCTTATGAGCCTATCTCAGCAGGTAGAGACTGGAAAAATGCCATAATTACATGGTATCAGAAACTCACAGAGAGTATAATCGCAGATTTTCCAATGTAAAAATACAAACGGACAGTGGCGAGCGGCAGGCATTTATGGAAACAAAGTAAGGCTTGAAAAAATGCCTGACGGAATTTTTTGAATGGAGAAAGGAGATTTCAGTTCCGGGACTGGAAAGAAGAATCTGTCCTGGATCGAATCTGCGAAGATAAAAGTCGGCTGAAAGAAATTTCGGGCATAAAAAACAAAGTGAAGTATGTAGTATAACGATACATGAAGTGATAATTAGGAGGTAATATCTATGGCAAAGCATTTCTATGCACCTGTTGTTGTACGGACGGATGACCACAGTGGCCACGACGTGATCCCGGCACCGGAGATTATTGACCGTGCTTGCAAATGTCAAGAATTGAGAGCGTGCCCAGTTAGAGCATGTATTGAATTTATTGGCAGCAAACAGGAAGGTTTCGGAAGCTGCCTTGCTCGCGGAAAACGGTATCTTCGCAAAATTGTAAATGCAGTGGCGTGGAAGTGAAAATGACCTACCTCATATACTACAAGCGAAATTCTGAGTTTGCAGAGTTTTATGGACTTAATGTGGTTAAATATAGTGAAGATGCCACAGCAAAAATCTTAAAAGAAATTGTGAAATTCTTAAAAGATAATGCATCCGAGGAAGATTTGAATAAACTATTTGGATTAAGCAACCATGAGCATGGAAAAAAATATGTAGATGAGCTTTATGCTGTTCAGCGTGGATGTTTGAAATGGCTTGGAAATGAAACTATAAGAGAAAATGGACAGTATGCGCCCAACCCGGCTGCAAATCTTGACAGGAACATTGAGGCAATTGGTGTAACATTCTAAAAAACGCTACATACAAATATGGAAGGAGGATAACTCTATGAATTATGATATTAAGTTTAATGAATGGCAAGAAATGAGCCTGAAAAAAGATGTTGAAAAGATAGTTAGTATTTTGGATAAGAAGAAAACACTGGAAATATCTGTATTGTGGGAAGCATTTTTAGCCTTTCTTGCAATGGCATTAGACCACGCCGATATTATGGACATAATTCCAAAGGGTAAAGTACTTCTGACGATTGCAGCGGCCGCACCATTGGCGTTGATGGGATACCGCATGGCAAAACATCGAATACAGGAAATGAAGGAACATAAAACTTTTGGCCGAGCCAAAAGTGAATTCGTAGATGATTTCGACAATAGAGTATGTTATTGGGTAATGACAGCTACTTCATTTTGCGATATTCTGTCCGGGAAAAAAGTAGGGCTTGGCGAGAAAAAACAGGATGAAAGTATTCCATTCATATTTCAAGAGGCAAACTTCTATGTAAATAAGTCAATCGACAAATTAGATGTTATGAAGCCGTGCGCAGAAGTGATTTTTAACAAAGGCGTGGCGGACTCTAAACTGATTGATGCTTATCGCTTGGAAACTGTCATATATATCTTGAAAGATGTAAGAAAAAAGAGCTATTCTTTAGAAAAGGAACTTGAGGAGAATGGAAATTTGAGTCAAGAGGGAATCCAAATGGTAGCTAAGCAAAAAGAGTGTGATGAAAAATATAATCAGAAAATGCAAAGTATATTGGGTTCAGAAGAAATAAAGAACGTTCTCGAAAAGGAAATTAGTTGGTGAAATGGATAAATCAAGATATTGACAGGTGTTAGCACCGCCACATTCTGTCGGGGAAGGGGTGGCACTAACACAGGAGTCTCCGGTTTCATAGGACGTCAATTATTGGTCACTCACAAAGCTGAAATAAAGCAATACGCCGTGTGAACTACAGGAGTTCACACGGCATATTCTTGAGCACGATATATAGTTTGCGACGGAAATAAAAACGAGGTGAAAATCAGTGAGTAATACACGCGCGCGCAAGCCCGGCGGTGGGCGGAAGCCATCAAAGCCAGAGTACAGTGCAGCCAAGAGTCTGGCACAGCAGATGAAAGCAGCTGCTGAACTTTATACGGACAAAATGAGCCTGCAAGCCATTGCAGACGCCCTGTCCCTCAACCCCATCAAGGTTCGGAAGCTGCTCATCACAGCCGGGGTCTACGAGTCAGATATGGCAAAGCTCGTCCAGCGGACGTTCTGTTCTTTTAGAAGTACGCAGACGTATTCTGCTTCTGTCACCTCCACAATGTCTGCCTTACGGCTGTCCCGTCCCTCTGTGACCTCTTATCTGCCGTATGAGAAAGGCGTGTACTTCCCGGAGGAAGCTGAGGCGGCGAATATCAGTGCCGGGGCAGAGCGGCAGCGTCACTACCGAGCTGTGGTTGTGCTGAAGAAGGACCCTTGCGAAGAAAACCTCTGGAAGTGCGTAGTGGCTTTTCGGGGATATAAGTTCAAGACTCTGTCCGGCTTGCCCTTTACTTACAAGCTGAAGAAGGGCAGGGAAGATGAATTCACCAAGGAGTTGTGGATCGACCGCAGAGAGGACAGCAAGAGCCTTGCTTGGAGTTCTGTGATGCTAGCGTATCACAATATCGGTAAAATCGGAGAGGTAGTGGACAGACCCAAGGCGCTGGGAGATATCAGGGGCGTGTCGTATATCTATGGGATGTTCTACCGCTTTGGTCTGATCGATGTGCCGGACAAGGTTAAGGAGAAAATGGGGGTGAAGGAACACTAACGGTTGTGACTTGCGTTGTGGTGCGTGGTTTAAGCAAAATCGACAGGACTTCGAAAATATTTTCGTAAATTTGTAGTTGACAACTAAAACCAATCGCAGTATAATCAAGTCGTAAACACCAATTTGGTGTAAAAAATCCAAATTAAACCACCGTAAAAACAACCTAAAAAAGGAGAAGGAGGCCCCTCGATGCGTGATGACAACAAGCTTCACCGTGAAAAGAGATACGTTGAAGTGGACGTTCGCTTTACACCTGATGGCAAGATCCGCCCTCTTGCCATCAACTACGACAAAAGCCATATCTATGGAATCGACCGTGTTTTGGCTGTCAGGCGTGGCACATCGCGCCTTGGCGGGAAGGGGCAGTGCTTCACCTGCATAATCTGCGGGCAGAAGCGGAATCTCTGGCTTGAACAGGGCAAGTGGTTCGTGGAAGCCTACTGTGCCACATCAGAAGGTAGGGCTTCATAATGGCAAGATACTTATCGCGTGCAGAACTTTCGTGCATAGCAGGCAAATATATTGAAATGTACTATGCACTCTTCGGAATAAGCAAAAATGACCCCGCTCCTATTAACCCAGAGCAGTTTGCAAATTCTGTTCTTGGACTGAACCTGAAGATGTTGCCGCTGTGTAGCGATGGTCACATCCTTGGATTAACGGTTTTCCAGAGATGTAGCTTCACCGCAACCCTTGAGGATGGAACAAAGCTTGTTGAAGTATTTATGCCGAGGGATATCGTAATCGATTCTACTCTTGCGGCAGACAGATGCACTGGATGCCGGAATTTCACAATAGCGCATGAAGCAGCACATCAGATTTTGGCTGATCTGTTTCCGAACGACTACGGAAAAGCAGTCAAGTGCCGTGGGCACATTGCCTATCGAGAGAGAAACGGAAAGCCCTCGTGGGAAGAATGGCAGGCGGATACCCTTGCAGCAGAGCTGCTGATGCCAACATTTCTGATCAATGCCGAAATAGAACGTGTAGCGTTGACTCTGCCAAATGGGATTCTGTACAAATCAGTGTCTGACCCTAACTATGAAAAAATTCTGGAGATGGCTCGACGGATTGGGGTTTCTTGGTCTGCAATCAGGATCAGACTGCAGCAGATGCAGGTTATAAAAGGCAAACCCATCCACTGCCATCCATTGGACATCATGCGATTTGGAGAATGAATATGATTCAGTTAAAGAACCGTCCCTTTGCCGGTAAAGCACCGACTACTACACAGCAGGCAGAATTTAGCATAGGCTGGAGATTTTGCCCTGTTTGTGGAAATAAGTTATACCAAAAAATCGAGGGGTGTTCAGGTATACTACAAGTGAAGTGCAATAGATGCAAAGAAACCCTGAGACTTGATCTGGCATTTAGATGCCGGTGATTTTCCAGTCATTTTAACAAATACGGGTGCATTGCACCCTGAATATGGACTGTTCGCTCCGAGCAACGGGCCATTGCCGCAAGGCAATGTATGAAACGTGCTCCAAATAGCCGGGCAACAGCTGATTGAGAGATTTTCTTTGAAGATCCCTCAGTTGGTTGTTGTCCGGCTATTTTTTTAGCCTTCAGGAAGCCTGCTCCCGTAAAAAGGAGCAGGCTTTATGTTTGTCCGTTTTTCGTGGATGCCCCAAGCGGCTAGATATCCGTAGCAACTCCGAGTTTTCGACTTCTCACGCTTTATCGAAAATTTGGAGGTCACACATGAGTTTTGATCCGAATGCTATTGGTAACCGTATTTTTACTTTGCGTACAAATGCGAAGTTATCGCAGGAAAAACTTGCTGAAAAACTTGGTGTTTCCCATCGCCACCTCGGCGATCTTGAAAGGGGAAGCTCCAATGGCTCTGTAAAAATCCTGATCGATATTGCAGAATACTTCCATGTCAGTATGGATTATCTTCTTTTGGGCCGAGATCCTTCTAGGGATCAGTTTCAAAATGAACTGCAAGCCGCTATAGATCATCTTGAAAAAATCAAAGGTCTTTTATAATCACTTCAACAAGAAACGCTCCTGCCGGTTTTACACCGACAAGAGCGTTTCTTGTGTTATTCAAAAATATCGGCAAGGGTAAGCAGCTGTACTTCTCCGCGTTCCTGTGCCTGAAGCAGGCCGTCCGTAAATCCGCCTTTCGATAAAATGTAGTAGTGGTAGTTTGTTCCTTTCCCAAAGACTGCTGCATATTCCCGAATCAGTTCCAGTTCGTCCAAACCGATTTTTTCATTGCGATATTTGCAGGAGCCGATGATATAGTCATTGCCCTCAACCGGCCTACCGACAATATCGATTTGTATCTGCTTCTTTTTTTGAGGGTCGGTTCCCCACCACTGCCCAATCTCACTCAACTCGATAGGAAGATCATTCGCATAATAGAGCAAGTAGTCTTGGCACATCTTCTCAAAAATCAGACCCATATAGTCTGGAAAATACTGCTTCACCGCATGGGGGTAGGTCTTTGCGATCCGCCCCGAATCAATGGCACTTGCATTGACCGGCACAAAACGGTACCAAAAACGAAAAAAATTGTCTGCTAGAAGATAGATCGTTTTTTTGCCCGGTTTCTCAGTGATCGGCGTTTCCTTTTTGACGATTCCAAGGTCTATCAACGTTTTGAGGTACTTCGCCACCACAGAGTTTTCTTCACCAACTTTCGTGGTGATATCATTCAGGCGAGAAGCCCCCTCTGCAATTGCCTTGATGATTGCATTATAAATTGCCGGCTCACGCAGCTCCTGCTTTAACAGGTTGGCCGGTTCCTCATAGAGGTAGCTGGAACGGTCAAACAAGTTTTCCATCAGTGCTTCATCTACGCTGTCCCGAACATCCAATTTGTTGATATAATGCGGAACGCCGCCTGTGATGCCATAAATCAGGGCGTTATCTTCCTCGGACAGATTCGGATGGAACACCGCTGTTTCCTTGTAATCCAGCGGCATGATCTTGAATTGCGCTGTTCTGCGCCCATACAGAGGGCTTTCTTTGCCCAAAACCTGACTTTCCATAAAACTCATGGACGAGCCACACAGGATCAGGTACATTTGGGACTCTGTCCATTTATGGTCGATGATGTGCTGAAGCATTGCGGAAATAGCGGGTTTAGCCTTTGCAAGATAAGGATACTCATCAATTACAAATACGATCCGCTGCTCCTTGGAGAGAGCTGTCAGTTCGTCCAATGCTGCATCGTAGGTTGTAAATTCCGGAGATGATTCTGCATTGGGTCGTTCAAAACTCATGATTGCCTTGGACAAGGCTTCCAGATTTTCTTTTCCGGTCGTATTCAAGGCAGAGAAGAAAATGGTCGGTTTATCCTTGCAGAATTCATTGATCAGCGCAGTTTTTCCAACACGGCGTCTGCCGTAAATGACAACGCATTCAAACTTTCCATTCTCATATCGTTTGTTTAACTTCCGAAGTTCCTCATCGCGGCAGTAAAATCGGCTCATTTTGTTCCCTCCCCAAAGTGTATTTATCGAATTTATATACTCGTAAGTTAGTTTCTTACGAGTATAATACTTCATTTCTTACATAAAGTCAAGAAATATATTTTTGACGTTTCATCGAGAAACAGGAACGATACTTCCTATTTTCCTCAAAAATTGTGAACTCTGAGTTCCTGTTCATTTCGTTCCGCATCGGTTACAATACAGCCATAGCTTCGGAAAGCGTTCAAAGCAGCCCTCAAGCTATCCCGCCCCTTGAAAATTGAACACGCATTCTTCAGTCACGTTCCTGTGATGATGAGCCACGTCCGTAACAAATGCGATGATCTCCCACTGAGGGAATGAGCGGTAGGTTGACGGTAAATGGATGACAGCTTCTCCATAGCTAAGAGCCATCACAGAATAATGATACTTCTGCCTTCGGGCAGCTCGGTGAGAACCACGGAGAGGTGAGAACCCTATGGATTCGGTACGCTGCCGGACGGCTGAAAGATTTCCCACACGAAAACTGAGTTTTCGTTTTCCGGGGATGTCGGGGACAAATACGGAAAGGTATAGAACTATAAATCACAGCATTTTTGCTGTTTGAGATAGTAGGGTGGGCTGTGCGAGCAGCCCACTGTTACATATACGGATAGAAAGGAGAAATCCAAATTGGCAACACGAGGCAAAAAAGAGAAAAAGTATCCGCCTATGCCCGCAAACTGGATGTACAAGCGCGGGGATGTCTACATGATGGATCTGAATCCTTACAGCGGTTCCGAACAAGGCGGCATCCGACCTGCCATTGTTGTCCAGAACGATGACGGTAATTTTTATTCCAATGTTCTTCTGGTCGTTCCGCTGACAACACAGATCAAAAAGCGAAATATGCCGACGCATTTTATTCTGCACAATCGTTTTTTGAGTGCGCCATCTATGGCGATTTGCGAAAGTCCGCGCCCCGCAGATAAATCCAGAGTGTTAAGCTACCTTGGGCACCTGTCCAAATATGAAATGCGGCAAGTGTCAGTGTGTCTGCAATACAGCTTTGGCTTCATTGGGTATAAGTCATTCCGAAAATACCTTACGGCTCCTCCGCAGGAGGATGTTCTCGCCGCTGCAAAAGAGCTGCTCTCCCAGCAGTTTCAGAATCTTCGTGTGCTGAACAGTCAGCCCCCTGCTCTCACCAAGCACACAAAAGGCGATTTACATAGCATTGAGCAGATATCGGAAAGGATGCTCTCCACCCCAACAGAATCTTCTGTTGAGTTCATGGTCGCAGAACTGGATGATGCACTTCAATCGCTTATGTTCCGCTGGAATATCTGTTATGAACGGTATTCCAGTTTTCACTTATCCGATAACGAAAAGAAGAAAATCGGTTTGATTATCCAATCAGGAATTGATTTTCTGCAAAAGAAGAAGGAGGTTCCTTTATGATGAACGCAGTTGTAAAACCTTACCATGAGATGTGCCTGAACAGCAGCGAACTGATCGTGCCGCGCGACACTTATCAGCGTGCTCTTCACCCCGCTCGTGTTGCCCGCATCGCAAAAGAATTTGACGAGCGGGTTGCCAATGAGCCGAAGATCAGCTTCCGGGATGGTCACTACTATGTGATGGACGGACAGAACACCATCGCTGCACGGAAATTTCTGAACGGCGGCGAAGATTTGCAGATTCGCTGCAAGGTTTATTTTGGTATGACAGAACGAGAAGAAGCCCTCCTGTTTGCACAGCAGACAGGCATTTCGGAACGGCTGAGTGCAGGACAGAAGCTCCGTGCCCTGATTTTTGCAGGGGAGCCTGCTGCCGTTGCATTCCAGCAGGCCACCGAATTGGCTGGCGTTCATCTTTCTTTTGAAGAAGGCCGGGGCAAGCAGCGGATCAGCTGCATCGCAACCGCCTATCACGAATTCATCCGGCTTGGTCCTGAACTGTATATCGAATCCCTTGATGTTTTGCTGAATGCGTGGGACGGAGAACCTGATTCCATGAGTTCTGCAAATCTGCTCGGCATCTGCCGCTTTGTAGAACTGTACCACTCCGAATACAGTAAAAGCCGTCTGATTGCCAAACTGCGGCAGGTCGATGCATTCACGATTTTTCGCCTTGCACGAACCGCAGGCGTAAGCCTTCCCGGCAAGACGAAGTACCTTCAGCAGGTCTATACTATTTATAATGGTGGCAGCCGCCGGGCTGCATTGCCGCTCAAGTTTTAACTTTAAGTATATTTAACGAGATATTATCCAATGATTATCCATGAAGAACCTTCGCCCAACTCGGTTTCCTCCCCTGTTTCCACAGCAAAGGACAGCCGCTGCTATACCGTAGAAGACCTGATGGAAATGCTGCTCCTGAGCCGTCCCACTGTCTACCGTCTACTGAAGCAGAACGAATTCCGCTGGTTCAAGGTAAGCGGCGCTTACCGTATTTCCAAAGCCAGCTTTGAAGCATGGCTCAATGATGGCACTGTTGAACGCAATCCTGCTGTTTGACATCCTCAACATTTCACGCGAAATCTGCTATTCTTTAGCCGGGATGAGAAATCCCGGCTAAACTTTTACATAGATAGAGAGGTGTCTTTCATGGATGATATGCGGAATACTTCGGCTCCCTTATACGGAAAAGCTGAACCTGCCACTACCAAAACCACCATGTCGGTTCGTGAGATGCGGCAGCTTCTCGGCCTTGGCAAAACAGACAGCTATTGGCTGCTTCATAAGAATCTCTTTGAAGTCATTCTGATAAACGACAAAAGGCGTATCGTTATTTCCAGCTTTGAGAAATGGTATGCCAATCAGGTCAAATATCATAAGGTCAATGGTTCGCCACCGGGCGAGGAACTTTGCAAACGGTCCTATTCCGTTCCTGACGCCGCCGAGATATTGAAGGTGAAACCCGAAACGATCTATACACTCATCCGACAGGGCAAGTTGAAAACAGAAACAGCAGACTTCTGTATGAGAATTCCCAAAGAGGACTTTGAGCGGTGGTACCGATCACAAAGTCGCTACCGCACAGCAGCCGACCGTGAGCGTGACCGGGAGATTGAAGCGCAAACCATCTCCATCCCGGAAATGGCAAAACTGCTCGGTATCCCACGCAAGAATGTTTATGGGATTCTTGATTGCAAAAAATACCGAGATTGTTTCGTCATTGAGCGCGTGGCCGACAGGCCGCGCATTACCAAAAAAAGTTTTAAGGCATGGCTTAAAAGCCAATCTACATACCAACTTCAAAAACCGAAAAAAGAAACGCATGAGGAGCCGCCGCTAAAACTGCAATGTCCCAAGAATGGGAAATACTACAGTTTTCAGGAAATTCAGGCTTTTTACGGAATCAGCCGCCCAACACTTGACTCGTGGGTTCTCAAAGAAGGAATTCCAACGATGAAGTTGGGAAGGGTAAAACGCATCCAAAAAGATGCTTTCGATGAAGTTCTGAAGTCCAAACGTAAAGTAGAGGAGGATGTATAATGGCTAGCATTGTCAAACGCAATAACCGATACTGCGTTGTCTATACCTACAAACACACTAATGGAACGCTAAAGCAGAAATGGGAAACCTTTACCGACCTTGCAGATGCCAAAAACCGTAAGAAAGAGGTCGAATACAAAGAATCCGTCGGTACCTTTGTGGCACCCCAGTGCCGAACTCTAAAAGACCTGCTTAAAGAATACGTCACCCTGTACGGAAGAACCAAATGGGCACTTTCAACCTATCAATCAAACACTGCACTGATTTCAAACTACATAGAACCGCTTATCGGCTCAATGAAGCTGCAAGATCTCACCACCCGCGTAATTGAGGGATATTATCAGCGGCTGCTTAAATACGAAGCCGTTGACCCTATGTGTGGAAAGCGTCAGCATCAATACGTTTCTCCCGGCACGGTTCGTTCGGTTCACAAAATTTTGAGAAGTGCCTTTGAGCAGGCTGTAAAGTGGGAACTTATGGAAAAGAATCCCTGTATTTATGCCACCTTGCCCAAATACACTGCAAAGAAGCGTGATATCTGGACTGCCGAGACCCTGTTCCATGCCTTAGAAGTCTGTGATGATCCACGGCTCCGGCTTTGCATCAACCTCTCCTTCTCTTGTTCCCTGCGCTTAGGGGAATTGCTCGGTCTGACATGGGATTGTGTGGATATCTCCCCCGAAAGCATTGAAGCCGGGCGAGCCTCCATTTACATAAATAAGGAATTGCAGCGTGTAGATATTGCTTCGCTGAACGCCTTGGAAAATAAAAATGTCATCACTCGTTTTCCCTCGCTGAGTTCCCGCTGCACCACGGTCCAGGTTCTGAAAAGCCCTAAAACAGACAGCAGTATCCGAACCATTTTTCTCCCCAAAACAGTTGCTGAAATGCTTGTCCACTATAAAGCCGAGCAGGACATGACAAAGGACGCACTGGGTGCAGAGTATGCAGACTATAATCTCGTGGTTGCCGGCCCGCTGGGAATGCCGACCGAACAATCCACCATTAACGGTGCATTGAAGCAGCTGATTGAGGAAAACGATCTCCCCAAAGTGGTTTTCCACAGCTTCCGACACTCCAGCATTACATACAAGCTCAAGCTGAACGGCGGCGATATCAAAGCCGTGCAGGGCGATTCCGGTCATGCACAGGCTTCGATGGTCACCGAGCAGTACGCACACATTCTGGATGATGATCGGCGTTTGAACGCACAACGATTCGACGATTTCTTCTATCAGCATCATGGTGCAGAGCCTGAAGCCCTCCCTCGCGCAGAGCAATCCACTCCCAAAGCCAGTCCAGTCGATACAGATGCGGCAGCAGCTCTTGCTAAACTGCTGGCTGACCCCTCTATGGCTACACTCATTAAAAATCTTGCAAAGAACCTATAAGCCTCTATACATAAACAGCGGCAGTTTTCCGTATATGGAAAACTGCCGCTATCTGTTTTAGGATGATCCCGTTTCTTTGTGTTTTTTCGCCTTAGCTTCCTCTATGTCCATCTTCAGCTGATGTGTAAGCTGTTTTACATAATCGAGTGAAACTTCATAGCCTTCTGCGATTTTTTCTGCCGGCATCCCATCAAGGATACGGGAGATCACAATGTTCTGAGTGGCTTGTTTTCTCGACTCTGCAATCATTTCCTCAATAGAGGGGCAATGTTTATTATGCATCCAATTCAAGTAATCCAAGCGTTCAGCTTCTATCCGCGATAGAAGCCTGACTGCATAGAAATTGTCATCTACCTCGAAGCGAACTTCCTCTCCGGGTTTGACTTCAAGTTTTTCCAGAACCGCATCTGGGAGTTTTACAGTTCCATCTTCACCGACTACAATATTAAATTTCTTTTCCATCGCACACTCATAAAATCACGCAAAGTTCCTTGCATCCAGTGCCTTTACTCCCGTAAGAATACCATAAGCCCCTTCCTTTTACAAGACAATGCGCATTTCCATTCGCACTGTTACATAGACCAGAGTTTTCTCGCAGAAAGCTCTGGTCTTTTTCTATTGAAAACATTTGTCCATCACACCAGCTACGGCTGTATGGTCTGGTTCACGAATGCTAAACAAGCAAATATCCGTAGGGAAACGTACACTTCCCAGCTAATGAAAGGTGGGCATTTTACAATGAACCTTCCACTTTTCATTAGCTCTGCTAATTTTCTGCTAATGAAAAGCCTTTTACTCGTTTTATTTCGGGGTTTGTGTTCTTTACTCAGATTGACAGCGCAACAAAAAATCAATTGATAAAACGTTACTTGTTTTACCTACTTTTGCCTAGGATTTATGGCTTCAGCCCCTACTCCTAAGGGGAAGGCCGCAGGTTCGACTCCTGTCCGGGACATGATATAAAACAGCGGCAGATTTCCGTTTTCGGAAAACTGCCGCTGTTTGTTTTAAGAAGATGCCGCTATCTTGCCGGCCAGTTCTTCCATCTCATCCATCGAAAGATGCACATATCGTACATTCTTATCCTTACATCGAGATCCAGCCCAGAGCATTGGCCACAGAGCTCACCAGAATGATGGCCGCGAACACGGGGCACAGATAGCGGATCATAAAGTTGAAGATCTTTTTCCGACGGAACGGTTTCCCGTCGGCGGTGACCTCCTCTGCGATCTTTTCCACCCCGATGACCCGCGACACCAGCAGGCAGATGGCAATGGCCGCAATGGGCATCATGACCGAGTTTGTCAGGAAATCGAAGAAATCCAGGAACTGCATCCCGAACACCGTCACACCGGCCAGAGGACCATAGCCCAGGGCCGACAGACTGCCCAGTGCCACCATAATGACGCCAATGCAGCCGGTCGCTTTCTGGCGGCTCCAGCCCAATTCATCCTCAAAGGTGGAAACGGCACTCTCGGTCAGAGCAATGGAGCTTGTGACCGCAGCAAAAAGGACCAGAAGGAAGAACAGCACGCCGACAACGTGGCCGAACCCCATGCTCTCGAACACCTTGGGAATGGTGATGAACATCAGCGAGGGACCTGCCTGCAGGGTATCCGGGTCACCGCCGGAGAAGGAGAACACTGCCGGAATGATCATCAGACCTGCCATGATGGCAATGGCCGTATCAAAGACCTCGACGTTCTCGGTGGATTCCTCAATGGAAACGTCCTCTTTCATGTAGGAACCAAAGGTCACGAGAATGCCCATGGCAATGGATAGCGAGTAGAACATCTGCCCCATGGCGGTGACGACGGTCATCCAGGAAAAATTGGCCACGTTGGGCACCAGGAAGTACTTAACGCCTGCCAGTGCACCCGGACGGGTGACCGAGTAAACGGCAATGATCACCGACAGGACCACCAGAACCGGCATCATCAGCTTGGACACCCGTTCCACACCATTGCGTACCCCGGCAAAAATGATGACCAGCGTAAAAATGGTAAAGATGAGGAAGCACACCTCTGCAGACAGACCGCTGGAAATAAAGCCGGAAAAATAGCCGTCCTGTGCCAGCTCACTGCCGTGGCCGCTGACATACGCGGAAAGATACCGGATGACCCAGCCGCCAATGACCGAATAATACGGTACGATCAGAATGGGAATGACTGCATTGATCCAGCCGCCGAATTTCAGCCTGCCGCTTTTGCCGAATGTGCCAAATGCCCCCACCGGGCTCTTTTTGGTCATGCGGCCAAGCGCTGTTTCGGCCACGATCATGGTATAGCCAAACGTAACGGCCAGCACGATGTACACCAACAGAAAAATTCCACCGCCATATTTTGCGGCGAGATACGGGAAACGCCAGATGTTGCCCAGACCCACCGAAGCGCCTGCGGCACTCAGCACAAAGCCGATCTTGCCGGAAAAGGCACTTCGTTTGCTATGTTTTTTATCCATAAATCCTTCTTCTCCTATTCTGTGATTCGGTCGGAACGTGGTTCCAGTGTAGCACGGTTCATGAAAAAACTCAATCATTTTCCGGTCTTTATCAAAAATGTTGATATACTTGTTCTGCAAATGAGAGAGGGCCTCCCCCGGCTTGCGCCGGAGAAGGCCCTCTCTCATTTGGCTAACGATGCATATATGGAAGAAGGAGAATCACATAACCAGATAGCCGCCATCCACAGGGATGATGGCACCGCCCAGGTAGTCGCTGGCATGAGAAGCCAGGAAGATGCAGCAGCCCTTCATGTCGTCAGGGGTGCCCCAGCGGTGAGCGGGAATGCGCTGGGTCAGCTCGTCGTAACGCTGCTGGGTGAACTTGGGGTTCTTCGGGTCGGTCAGGGCCACGTTCATTTCGGTGTCCATGTAGCCCGGAGCGATGGCGTTGACATTGATGCCATACTGCAGCAGGTCGTTGCTGAAGGCCTTGCACAGCTGCATCACGCCGCCCTTTGCAGCGGAGTAAGCGGGCACGGTCTTGCCGCCAAACCAGGAGCACATGGAGGCGATCATGATGATCTTGCCGTAGCCCTTGGCCTTGAAGATGTTGGAAGCAGCACGGGACAGCCAGAACACAGAGTTCAGGTTGGTGTTGATCACATCATCCCAATCCTTGTCGGGGAACTCGTTGGAGGGGTGACGGCGCTGGATGCCGTGGGCAGGCACCAGGATATCCAGGTCGCCCAGCAGCTCGACGCACTTGTTGAATGCTTCGTTGCACTGGTCACGGTCGGACAGGTCCGCCTTGACGCCGTAGCACACAAAGCCGCGTGCCTTGAACTCGTCGGCAACCTGATAGACCTTGTCGGAAGTGCCGATGATTGCCACTTCTGCGCCGGACTCCATCAGGCCCTCTGCCATGCCCTTGCCCAGGCCGCGGGTGCCACCGGTAACGATGGCTTTCTTGCCGGTGATATCAAACAGACTATTAACCATTTTTATGCCTCCAAAACAAGATGTTCTTTACAGTTTCTTACGGAGTCTGCAGCGCGCCGTCCATGCGGCGGGTCTGCGTCCAGGTCGTTACGGTATTTTCGCAGGGGTACTTCTCGGCTTCCTTCTCGATCAGGTCCACACCAAGGCCGGGCTTGTCGTTTGCGTAAACGTAGCCGTCCTTGTACTCGGGCAGACCGGGGAACACCTCCAGCAGAGCACCATGGGGTCCCTTCAGCTTCTGGATGACGAAGTTGGGCGGCTCAATGCCGGACCACTCCTGCACGCCGAAGTTCGGGGCAGCCAGGTCGATGTGAACGTTGGCTGCATGAGCCAGCGGGGACATATCACCGGGGCCATGCCATGCGGTGCGCACGCCGAACTGCTCTGCAAAGATTTGCAGCTTGCGGGCGGGAGTGATGCCGCCCACCTGGGTGATGTGCACACGGATGTAGTCGATCAGGCGCTCGGTGATGAGGGTGCGGTACTCGTAGGGGTTGTTGAACAGCTCGCCTTCCGCGATGGGAATGGAAGAAGCGTTCTTGATCTGGCGGATGTACTCCACCTGCTCCAGAGAAACGGGGTCCTCCAGGAAGGTCAGGTGGTAGGGCTCCAGCTCCTTGGCCAGACGAACGGCATCGGCCGGAGCGATGCGCTCGTGCACATCGTGCACCAGGCCGATCTCATCGCCCATCTTGCTGCGGATGCCGTCGAACAGTTTGACGGTATCACGGATGTAGGCATTGCCGTCCAGATACACGCCGGGCTTTGCGCCCACCGGTGCACCGGCCGGGGTATGGCCGTACTCGCTGCCGCCGTAACCGCCGCACTGGCAGCGGATAGTCTTGACGCCGATCTCACGGTACTTGGCGATGTTCTCGCAGATCTCGGACAGGTCGCGGCCATCGACGTGGCGGTACACCGGCACGCCCTCGCGGCACTTGCCGCCGAACAGCTGGTACAGGGGCATGTTGGCCATTTTGCCTTTGATGTCCCACAGGGCCATGTCCACACCGGAGATCGCATTGTTCTCGATGGGGCCATTGCGCCAGTAGCCGTTCTGGTGCATGAGCTGCCAGATGTCGTTGATGTCCGAAACATCCCGGCCGATCAGCAGCGGGCGCAGATATTCTTCCACGACCAGCTTGACGGCCAGATGCCGGTAAGCGAAGGTACCGCAGCCCAGACCATACAGGCCCGGCTCGCTGGTTTCCACCTTCACCACCAGAAGGTTGATGCCTTCCGGCGCGGTGCAGATGGTTTTGATGTCTCTGATGGTTACCATGAATCACTCCTTATCGGATCAGGAAGGTGCAGAAGGTCTCAGAGAACACGCACAGGAAGAACACTGCAACGTAGCCGATGAAGAAGGGGATCTCAGCCTTGGAGATCTCGCCGATTTTCAGTTCACGCACAGAGCGGGTGACCTGCACAGCGGAGAAGATGTTGACAGCCACGGGAGGAGTCATGGTGCCGATGACGTTGGAGATGCACAGGATCATGCCAAAGTGGATGACGTTGATGCCCATGCTCTCGGCGATGGGCCACAGAACGGGGACCAGCAGAACTGCGATGGCGGTGCCTTCCATGAAGGTGCCGAAGATCAGCAGGATGATGGCCACGACCAGGCAGAACAGGGTCTTGTTCAGGTTCATGGAGACGACCAGCTGCACCAGAGCAGCGGAAGCACCGGAGAAGGTGAACACCCAGGAGAATGCGGTGGAAGCTGCGATGATGAACAGGATCATGGCAGCGCTCTTAGCAGACTTCATCAGGATGGGGATCAGGTCGGCGATCTTGATCTCCTTGTAGATGAACACACCGGCGATGAAAGCCCACACGCAGGCCACAGCAGCGGACTCGGTAGCGGTCAGCAGGCCGGAGTAGATGCCGCCCAGGATGATAACAGGGGTCATCAGAGCAGGCACAGCCTCCAGGAAGATCTTGCCGATCTCACCGGCGGTATGCTTGGTCTCAGCCTTGGGCCACTTTTCCTTGTGAGCATAGTACAGAGCTTCCAGGATCAGGACGATCATGATCAGAATGCCGATGACCATGCCCTGGCTGAACATGTTGGTGACGGACGCACCGGTCAGGGTGCAGTACAGCACCATGATGATGGACGGGGGAATGACCGGGCCCAGGCCGCCGGCGATGACCAGCAGACCGGCGGTGCGGTCCTCCGGGTAGCCCTGCTTGACCATGTCAGCGTACAGCATGGAGCCGATAGCAACGACGGTTGCGGGAGCGGAACCGGACAGAGCAGCGAAGAAGGCACAGGCGATGACCAGAGCCACGCTCATGCCGCCGCGGATGTTGCCGATGAGGCAGTTTGCAAAGTTGACGATACGACGGGAGATGCCGCCGCCGGCCATCAGGTTGCCAGCCAGGATAAAGAAGGCAATGGCCATGATGGAGGTGGACTGCAGGCCGCCGAACACGCGCTGTGCGATAACGGCAGGCGAAACGCCCAGGTTGCCCAGAGCCACAGCGGCCAGAGAGCCGATGCCCAGGGACATGGAAATGGGGACTCCGATCAGAACGCAGACTGCGAAGATCAGAAACAGGATAACGCCAGCATTCATGATCACTTCGCCTCCTTCTTCTTGATGATGCCGTCGATGATGGCATCAATGTTGGTGATGTCGCTCATGTCGATGTGCATCATCTCACCCACCAGCATCAGGATCTGGTTGATGACGATCAGTGCAAAGGAGATGACCAGCGAGATGTAGATGACGTACATAGGCACCTTCATGACCGGGGTGGTCTGACCGGCGCTCATCTGCTTGGCCACCAGGGCCACGCTGAAGCGCAGCATGGTGCAGGAGAACACGATCAGGGCCACTTTGGCGATGAAGTTGATGACCTTGCCGACCATGGTACCCTTGAGCTTTTCGGTCAGGGCGGTCACGCTCACCTGCGTGCCGTCGCGCAGACCCAGCTCGGTGCCGATCAGGGCCATATAAACCATGCAGTACAGGGCCAGTTCCTCGGTCCAGGGCATGGATCCTTTGATAAAGTTGCGGTTCACCACCGAGATAAAGTAGCACACGACCATGATCACAAAGGTCAGGGCCGTTGCCCACAACTCGGCCAGGGTGACACCACGAACCACTTTCTTCAGTGCTTTCATGGAAGCTCCTCCTGTGTATGACAGCAATCCGCGGATGCAGCCTCAGAGGCTGCATCCGTGAACTGCGGCACAGATAGGCGTTCTATCTATGCAATTTGTTTACGTTTTTGCGTGTTTTCCGATCAGGCCTGAGCTGCCTTGGCGGCATCCACAGCGGCCTGCCAGGTCTCGTCGTAGGTCACGCCGGAGGCACTCTTCTTGGCCTCGTATGCAGCCTTCAGCTCGTCGGTGTCGATGTCGTACATGGTGACGCCCACGCCTTCCAGCAGGCCGATGGCCTCGTCGTTGGCATCGTTCAGGTACTGCCACTGCTTCTCGCAGCCAGCCCAGACAGCCTCCACAAAGGTATCCTTCATGTCGTCGGGGATCTTGTTCCAGGCGTTATCGCTCATGCACAGGGGGATGTAAACGAAGCAGTGATGGGTCTTGGTGACAGAGGTGACACCAGCCTCATAGAACTTGTTGACCCAGCAGTTGGCCACAGCGTTCTCGCAGGCGTCGATGGTGTTCTGCTGCAGAGCGGTGAACTGGTCGCCGGCTGCCAGAGCAACGGGGTTTGCACCGAAGGAGGTGAAGGCCAGCAGCTGACCGTCGTTCTGCATGGTGCGGATCTTGACGCCGTTGAAGTCTGCCATGGTCTGGATGGGCTTCTTGCTGAACACATCACGGAAGCCGGACTCCATGTAGCCGATGACGTGGATACCCTGAGCGTTTGCCTTCTCCTGGATCAGATCGCCCAGCTCATTGCGCACAGCGTAGTTGGCCTGATCCTGGCTGTCCCACAGGAAAGCCTGGTCCAGAATGCTCATCTCGGGGATGTAGTTTGCCAGCACGGAGTTTGCGCAGCTTGCGATGTCCAGGTCGCCCTGAATGGCCATGTCCAGAGTATCAGACTCGCCGCCCAGAGTGCCGCCTGCAACGACCTTGATCTGGAACTGGCCGTTGGTGGCCTCGTTCACGCTGTCCGCGATTTCCTGAGCGCCCTTGTAGTAGTTGGACTGCTCGTTATCGACCAAGGACAGGGTGAAGGTAACGGAATCGCCGGAAGCTGCAGCGCCAGCGGTGGAGCCAGCCGTGCTGCCGGCGGTGGAGGCAGAAGAGCCGCCGCAGGCTGCCAGAGCAGCAGATGCGCCGATGATGCCGGCTGCCTTCAGGAAAGAACGACGAGAAATAACGTTTTTCATGGTAAGATCTCCTTCTTCACTTGTGTATATGCTTCGCTTTCTTCCAAGACGCACATCGTCATGTGACGTATGACGTCTTATGTTGGCTAAAATATAACACCGTCAACAGAGCTTGTCAACGGTGTCTGACTTAATTCTCCATATTTTACAAACGGAAAATTCATATTTTGTTAATTATCACGATTCTGGTTCTGCTCCATGCTCATGCGCCGCACGATCTCGATGCTCTCGCTGTTTTCGGACACATGCTCATACATGCTATCGTAAGCTTTTTGGGGGTCGTTGGCGCAGATGGCCTCCGTGATCTGCCAGTGGGTGCGGATGGTGTCCTTCAGCAGGCGGGGTGCCTTGAACTTGGTGAACATCTCAATACTATAGGTGATCACGGGCATGATCTCGGTGATCACACTGTTGTGGGTGCAGCGGGCCACATAGGCGTGGAATTCCTTGTCGGCCGGGCCGTGGTCCTCGCCGGAACGGATCTTGTGCTCCACCTGCTCACACAGCTGGCGCAGAGTGTCCTTTTCGGTTTCCTCAATGCGCTGGGCGGCCAGCTGAGCCACCCACGGCTCCAACTGCAGGCGCAGCTCCATCAGGTCCACCGCCAGCGTGATCTTATCCTTTACATAGGCAAAGCCCAGCGGGTCCTCGATCTGACCCGGCTTTTCCACCACAAAGGTGCCCTTGCCCCGGCGGATCTCCAGACAGTTGCGTGCCACCAGCAGCTTGACCGCTTCGCGAATGGTGCCGCGCCCCACGTTCAGGCGGGCAGCCAGCTCAAACTCGTTGGGCAGCTTCTCGCCTGCATTGATGTTCTGGTCAATGATGACCTGATTGATCTGATCCGCCACCTGCTCTGCAAGGGAGGAAGTGCGGTTGTCCTGAATGTTGCTGAATACGCTATGATCCTGTGCCATCGTATCTGTACTCCGTTCTGCTCCGCTTGCTTACAGCTTCTATAAGGAAGCCGTATGTCTTTTGTAGACGTCATGACGTCGGACGTCGTTCCTTTACTTTATTATAGACGCATTTTGTTTGATATGCAAGTAGATTTTCCTGGTTTTTGTTGATATCTCACCGACATGCGTTTTTTCTTTTGTTTGATTGCACAAATTCCATACAGATTTTTTAGCAGAATATTCACATCCTACCCGCTCGGTTGGATGAGCCGGATTGTTCTGTGCGGTTTCAGGCATGAAAAAACAGCAGGCCGCAGCCCCTTGACGCAGAACCTGCAAAGGGGTATACTCCGTGTCAGTGAAATATTCGGCTATGACGAGAACAAGTACCCGGGTGGAGTGCTTCAGAGAGCTGCCGGTGGATGCAAGGCAGTGCATGAACCCCGTGGGAAGATCCTCTCCGAGCTTTCGGGCTGAAACAGCGGCTGCTGTGTGTAGGCCCGGACGGCAGGCTTCCGTTATCAGAAGCCGCGCATTGTTGGATGCGCACTGAGGGGTCGGCCCGGTTCTGGGTCGGCAAGTAAGAGTGGTACCGCAGAGGATGTACACGCCTTTGTCTCTTATGATGGGAGACAAAGGCGTTTTTTATTGCGGCACCGGGCCATTCCGGATGTTTCATGCAAGAACAGCCTGTAAAACAGAAAGGACGAAACAACATGAAAACTCTGGAAAAAGTAAGCGATTTTGTAGGCAAGTACATGGCCGCCATCGTCATCGTGGTGGCAGCCGGTGCCCTGTTCTTCCCCGGGCCGTTCAGCGTGGTCAAGACCTCCTGGGTCAACACCCTACTGGGAGTGGTAATGTTCGGCATGGGCCTGACGCTGAAGCCCAATGACTTCAAGGTGGTGTTCAGCCGCCCGAAGGACGTCATCGTAGGCTGCGTGGCACAGTTCACCCTCATGCCCTTCCTGGCATGGGTGCTGACCATGGTGTTCCACCTGCCCACCGAGCTGGCCATCGGCGTCATTCTGGTGGGCACCTGCCCCGGCGGCACCTCTTCCAACGTGATGACCTACCTGTCCAAGGGCGATGTTGCTCTGTCCGTCGGCATGACCGCCGTTTCCACCGTGCTGGCTCCTGTGCTCACCCCGCTGCTCACCCTGCTGTACGCCGGTCAGCGCGTGGATGTGAACCCCGTGAACATGTTCCTCTCCATCGTCAAGGTGGTGCTGGTGCCCATCGCACTGGGCTTTGTGGTCAACCACTTCTTCCATGAGTTCACCCAGCAGGCCGTGCGTGTGCTGCCGCTGGTGTCCACCACCGCCATCGTGCTGATCATCTGCGCCGTGGTCTCCGCCAACAGTGCCAAGATCATGACCAGCGGCCTGCTGATCCTGGTCGTGGTCGTCCTGCACAACCTGCTGGGCTACCTGACCGGCTACGCCGTGGGCAAGGCCCTGAAGCTGGATTCCACCAAGTGCCGCGCCATCTCCATCGAGGTCGGTATGCAGAACTCCGGCCTGGCCACCAGCCTGGCTGCCGCCCACTTTGCCCAGTACCCGCTGGCCACCATCCCGGGTGCCGTGTTCTCGGTGTGGCACAACATCTCCGGTGCCGTGCTGGCAAACTTCTATGCCCGCACTGCCGATAAGCAGTAAGCCAACAGCGGTTTTATTCCAAAAGGAGCGGCTGTATGCGGAAAGTTCCGTGTACAGCCGCTCCTTTTTATGGTTTTGCAAAGCAAAAGACCAGAGCCCAGCCGTAAATGGCCTTCTGGCTCTGGTCTTTTGTCGGGGCTTTTCTATCAGCTTCTGTTGTGGGTCAATGCCTTTTCAGCAAGCTGTCTTACTTCTTGTAAACGTAGACAGTGGCAACGCCATTGACCACAGCACCGTTCACCAGGCCCTCAGTGGTGGGCATGTGAGCAGCATCGCAGATGGCCAGGGTGCTGTTTGCAGGCAGCAGGTTTGCGGTATCGATCTTGGTGGTGCCAGCATCAACGGACACCTTCAGTTTTGCGCCGTACTTCTCGCTGGCCTCAGTAGACGGCAGATCGGATACCTCACCGAAATCGACCAGCTTATACTCGACATTCACTTCGTCCTTGGGAGACTGCTTCTTGACCATGTTGATGGTAACGATGCCCTTATCATCAATTTTCCCGTCCTCGGTGCTGATGAAGTCGTAGCCCTCAGCAGCTGCAGGCTTGTTTGCCAAGATGGTGGCAAAGCTCACGGTAGTTGCCAGAGCAGGAACCTGGATGACGACATCGCCAAAGACCATACCAGCACTGGTGCTGAGATACTTCAGCTTCACATCACGCTTTGCGCCGGTATCAGGGGTCTCCTTGTCAGAGCAGCCCGCCAGAACACCAGCAGCAGCCACGGCCAGAGCCGCAACGCCTGCACCCTTCAGAAAGCTACGACGAGAGATGTTAGACATAAAAATCAACCTCACAATCTTTTTTGCAGCCCCAAACTGTATCATAGGGCCGCTTACCACTATATAATACCCCCCCCGGTACTGCTTTGTCAAGGGATTTTGCAAACTTCCCCGGGCAGCCCTGCGCCTTTTCTGTGCTGTCCCCCAGAGGCCCTTCCGGGCACCTTGTTTTCGCAGAATAAGCCCACCTCTGCCGCAAAAATGCGTTTTTTTAAATTTTAAAAAAGGGCCGCTGCACCTCAACTGGTGCAGCGGCCCTTTACAGGTCTGATTCTTTACCGCTTGTGATACTTGCGGTCCTCTTCCTCGTAGACGGGGTCACAGGTCAGGTACATGCCCAGACGATTCAGGGTGCCGGTATCCACGCCGGACAGCAGCACGGTGGAGTGCACGTCGCAGCCCTTGAGGTTGGGCAGCTGGTGCAGGGCAGCCGCTGCCAGCTCGTTGGTGGCGGCGCTGCTGGACAGGGCGATCAGGATCTCGTCGGTGTGCAGACGGGGGTTCTTGCCGCCCAGATAGTTGGTCTTGAGCGTCTGGATGGGCTCGATGGCGGCAGCGCTGACCAGGTCGGTCTCCTGCGGGATGCCGGCCAGTGCCTTGAGGGCATTGATCAGGGCGCTGGCCGTCGCGCCCAGCAGGGGGCCGGTCTTGCCGGTGATCACAGTGCCGTCGCTCAGCTCAATGGCAGTTGCAGGCGCGCCGCCGGTGGCCTCGCTGCGGGCATGGGCCTGCTGCTCCACGGCACGGCTGCCCACATTCAGGCCCGCCTGATTCATCAGCAGTTCCAGCTTGTAGCGCTCGCTCTCGTGCACAGTGCCGG
>ENA-ORTB01001543-ORTB01001543.1-human-gut-metagenome-genome-assembly--contig:-NODE-1543-length-24982-cov-13.706222_pt1 | contig 24982 bp, 21 predicted proteins | sample MGYA00241905_ERZ509174 | MGnify/ENA primary metagenome ERZ509174 (study PRJEB26280, sample SAMEA2338851) | human gut metagenome | biome: human gut; feature: human-associated habitat; material: faeces... | reverse complement strand
GCAGTGGTACACGTCCATCCACAGCCCGGCGGCGCTGCTCAAAAAGCTGCACACCTCCCGGCGGTAGTAGTTGAAGTTGCAGGTGCCCCACTCGCTCTGACCCACATCGCTGTCGTACTCGTACAGGTGGGTGCCGTCAAACTTTGCCAGCGCGTCAGCATTGGCGGCAAAGTGCACCGGTACAAAATCCATGATGACGCCGATGCCCATGCGGTGGCAGGCGTTGACAAAGCTGGCAAACTGGGCGGGGGAGCCGTAGCGGCTGGTCACCGAGAAGTAGCCGGTGGTCTGGTAGCCCCAGCTGCCGTCAAAGGGGTGCTCGGCCAGCGGCAGCAGTTCCACATGGGTGAAGCGGTGATCCAGCAGCCACGGGATGAGCTCCCGCGCCAGCTCCCGGTAGTTGTACCAGCCGTCGGAGCCGTCCTCGCGGGTGGAGTTGGGGGTGTGCTTCCAACTGCCCGCGTGGAGCTCGTAGATGTTCAGGGGCAGGTTGCGGCACTTGTCCCGCCGCTCCATCCAGCTGGAATCGTCAAAGGCAAAGTCCATCCGGGCCAGCCTGCTGGCCGTGCCGGGCCGCAGCTCGGTGGAAAAGGCGTAGGGGTCAGCCCGCATCACGGTGCTGCCATCCTTGCCGTGGATTCGGTATTTGTACAGCTCTCCCTCGGCAAGGCCGGGCACAAAGCCGCTCCACACGCCGGTGTCGGCCTTCTGCATGGGAACGCCCGGCCCCCAGCCGTCAAAGCCGCCGCAGATCTCCACAGCCACAGCACCCGGGGCCCACACGGCAAACCGCCAGCCCTCCTGCCCAAAGTCATCCCGGCAGGGGTGCGCGCCCAGCACACGGTAGGCATCAAAGCATTCGCCCGCAAAGAACGAGCGGTCGATGGTGGGAAAATTCATGCAGATTTCTCCTTTTCTCAACGGGATACACCCGGTCATATTTACCAATAATTTTTAATCAAAATCGTCAAGCTTAATCCATGCGGCGTCCTTTTTGCTGATTGTGATTTCATTCTCACCGCTATGATCCTCAATTGTGACCTTACCGTCGGAATAATCCTTTAAAACCCCTTTAAATTCTCTGCCTATGCCGTCAATGGGGCGGAGCATCTTAACCATAATATCCGCACCGATGAACTGCATAAAATGTTCGTCACGGATAAGCTCACGCTCAATTCCGGGGGAGCAGACCTCAAGACAGTACGCCTCCTCAATCGGATCAAGCTCATCAAGAGGGCCGTTGATTGCACGGGAAACATTTTCGCAATCGTTAATGTCAATGCCTTCGGGCTTGTCAATGTAAACACGCAGGAAACGGTCTGCACCTTCCTTGACATAACGCACATCCCAAAGTGAAAGTCCGAAGCCTTCAACAATCGGCTGACAAAGCTCCCATACTTTTGATACGGTTACACCGCCTTTGCTTTTTGCCATAAATTCACTGCCTTCCTGTCTGCAAAAATACCCTGTGCGAAATATTGCAGACAGATAAACCGCACCGAGGAACAAAGTGAAAACTAATAAATAAGGAGCGGGTTTGTTGCCCACTCCTTTAGCTTTCATTATTTACAAGGAAATTATAGCACCAAAACGGCTTATAATCAAGTGTTTTTCAAATCTTTTCGTATTTTTTACAAAAAAGTTTAAAAAAACATTTGAAATCACCGTGCAAATGTGTTATTATATTCCGTGGACACTTTACATCACGATGTTTTTGTGATATAATCACCGTGGTTTTGCAACCGTGTAAAAAAAGTAAAATTAATTTTGATTTTGTTATTGTTTGATTTTTACTGTTTTTTATATCAATGATTTGGCTGTTAATGTCCGAAATTTTGCGAGATTAACATTGTAAAGGTTGCAACCTTACAATTAAATATGCTGATATAGCTCAGTAGGCAGAGTGCGTCCTTGGTAAGGACGAGGTCACGGGTTCGAATCCCGTTATCAGCTCCATAAAAGGGTATTGGTTAAAAAGACCGATACCTTTTTATTGTTGTTTAGAAAACAATACCGTTGCCAAATCCAAACTGATTAATATTATTCTTGTACAATCTATCTTGCATATACTGCAATTGCGTTGCGGTCATACTGATTATCGCTTTTCCCTTTCCTTATCCTGTGACTATATTATACTACAATGTTTAAGCGTATAATTTGTGCATATTGGTACTTGTTAAGTGTAAAGAGGTATGCTATAATAATATTTGTAAAGGAACGGTGGCGGCTGTTTCAGCTCCCTTGCGAAAGGGGGTGTATTCCAATGGCAGAGATTACATACTTGTTTGTTCTCGCAATTGTTTTCGTGGCTTTTAATGAAGTCATTAAGAATATAAAGAAATAACCGCCCTGTGTAGCAGCACAAGACGGTTAAGTTGAAAAATTTAATCTAGTTGCAAGCGAAACAGCTAAAGCCGTTCCTTTTCACCTATATTATACAACAACAATAATTTGATGTCAATAGATTTTAGGCGGTGAAGAAATGGCAGAAAATAAGAACAGCAGGGCAAGAATTGAGGCAAACAACCGATATAACGCTAAAGCATATGACCGTATCAATGTTGCTGTGCCGAAAGGTCGAAAGGATATTATCAAAGCCCACGCAGAAAAGAACGGCGAAAGCGTGAACGGCTTTGTTAATCGTGCTATTAATGAAACAATGCAGCGTGACGGTGAGTAATTCCACAAGGCAAGCTCTGAAATATGGGCTTGTCTTGTTTTGTTTTAGTTGACAGGTTTCTTAACGGATTTAATTTCCCAAAACAGCCAAATAAAAGTATTTTTGAAATTATGTAAAATATACTTGACAATAAGTGACTTTTAATGTACTATAATGGTACAGAAAGCTTTTTGTACGCATTGTGGATTTTTTAAGTATTCACATCTAAACACATAAAATTTTTTAATATTATTTGCGGATTATCGGTTGGACGAATAAATCTGCAAATTGGCTGATTTATTTGGGAGATGTTATTATGGGAGAAAAATACTATTGGGTGCTTGGTTTTTGTTGCGGTTTTATTGCCGTAGTTATCGTAACGGTCATTATCGCAAACATTAAAAGAAAAAAGAACACTTACACAGAATACGATGAACGACAGATTCTTGCACGGGGCAAGGCTTATAAATCGGCATTTTTTGTGCTTATCGGGTACATAATTGCCTGCGCTTTAGTTAATGTTTTGGAGATTAATTGGGCTGAACTCAGCGTTCAAATGTTCATAGGACTGTTTCTTTCAACCGCCGTATTCGTCGGAATAAGCATTTTAAATGACGCATATTTCACATCGAATAAAGGCAGAAGGAGTCTTTTAGGCTCTTTGGCATTTGTTGCGGGAGCAGAATGTTTGGGAATTGCTTTCGGCAACAAAACCTTTGTTACAAACGGAATAGCAAATCTTGACATTATTCCTATCATTGTAATGATTTGGACAATAAGTATTTTTGTGATAGTTGTCATCAAAAAAATAATTGACAAAAAGGCAGTTGAAGAATGAAGAATTTAAGATTAAAAAGCGCCCGTGCCGCAAAGGATTTGTCACAGCAACAGCTTGCGGAACTTGTAAAGGTGTCAAGACAGACAATAAGCGCAATTGAAAAGGGCGACTACAATCCCACAATTAACCTTTGCATAGCAATATGTAAAGCGCTCGACAAAACCCTTGACGAATTGTTTTGGGAAGAATAAGCAAATTTTAACGGCAGTCGGTGATTTATTTCTCGGTTGCCGTTTTTATTTTTACCTTTTCAAAATCAAACGGAAAATTGCCACGGGAAATATTACAATGTGGGGGAATTGTAAAAATTAACGAAAAATGCTTGAAAAATGTCGGGTTAAGCCGTATAATATAGGTGTTTGAGGATTTCGGACTCATACAATTTATTGAAAGGAGAAGTACACATGATTTATTCAAAAGAAGTTGAAAATATGTGCACTGTAGCAAAGGGACCTAAGCACGGTCCTGCACCTATTCCCGAAGAGGGCAAATGGGTAAAATCTTATGACATTAAAGACATTTCAGGTCTTTCACACGGCATTGGCTGGTGTGCTCCTCAGCAGGGTGCCTGCAAGCTTACACTTAATGTTAAAGACGGTATCGTTGAAGAGGCTCTTGTTGAAACAATCGGTTGTTCGGGTATGACTCACTCTGCAGCTATGGCAGCAGAAATTCTTCCTAACAAAACACTCCTTGAGTGCCTTAACACAGACCTCGTTTGTGACGCTATCAACACAGCTATGAAGAACATCTTCGAGCAGCTCGTTTACGGCAGAAGCCAGACAGCTTTCTCAGAGGGCGGTCTTCCGATCGGCGCAGGTATGGAGGATCTCGGTAAGGGCCTTCGCAGCCAGGTTGGTACAATGTACAGCACAAACGCTAAGGGCGTTCGTTACATGGAAATGGCTGAAGGCTATGTTCTCAAGACAGCACTTGACGAGAACGATGAAGTTATCGGCTATCAGTTCGTAAAGCTCGGCAAAATGCTCGAGGACATTCGTCACGGCGTTGAGCCAAACGAAGCATACAAGAACAACATCGGTCAGTACGGTCGTTTTGACGGCGCAGCTAAGTACATTGACCCTCGTGAAGAATAATTCGGTAAGGAGGACACCATAATGGCAGTAACATTTGAAGGTATGGAAAGAAGAATGCCTAAAATTGAGAAGTGCCTTGCCGAATACGGTATTGCAAATCTTGAAGAGGCAAGAAAAATTTGTAACGATCTCGGTTTTGACCCCTACGACATCGTAAAGGGCGTTCAGCCGATCGCATTTGAAAACGCAGGCTGGGCTTACACACTCGGTTGTGCAGTTGCAGTTAAGAAGGGCGCAAAGACTGCTTCAGAGGCAGCAGAAGCTATCGGTATCGGTCTTGAGGCTTTCTGTATTCCCGGCTCAGTAGCTGAGCAGAGAAATGTTGGCCGTGGTCACGGTAACCTCGGCGCAATGCTCCTCAGAGATGAAACAAAGTGCTTTGCATTCCTCGCAGGTCACGAAAGCTTTGCAGCAGCAGAGGGTGCTATCGGTATCGCTCGTAACGCTAACAAAGCAAGAAAAGAGCCGCTCCGTGTTATCCTTAACGGTCTTGGCAAGGACGCTGCTTACATTATTTCAAGAATCAACGGCTTTACATATGTAAAGACCCAGTTTGACTATTTCACATCAGAGCTTAAAATCGTTGAAGAGAGAGCTTTCTCAGACGGTGAAAGAGCTGCAGTTCGCTGCTACGGCGCTGACGATGTTCGTGAAGGTGTTGCAATCATGCAGCATGAAAATGTAGGTGTATCTATCACAGGTAACTCTACTAACCCGACTCGTTTCCAACACCCAGTTGCAGGTACTTACAAGAAAGAACGTGTTCTTGCAGGTAAACCATACTTCTCAGTAGCTTCTGGTGGTGGTACAGGTCGTACACTTCACCCAGATAATATGGCTGCTGGTCCTGCTTCTTACGGTATGACAGATACTATGGGTCGTATGCACTCAGATGCTCAGTTCGCTGGTTCTTCATCAGTTCCTGCTCACGTAGAAATGATGGGATTCCTGGGTATCGGTAACAACCCGATGGTAGGTTGTACAGTAGCTTGTGCAGTTGACGTTGCTACTGCTTTGAATAAGTAATCTATACTTAATCAAGATAATAAATCCCTGTAACTCCATGAGTTATGGGGATTTTTATTTTATATATACCCCATAAATAAAAGATAATTCCCTATTACTTTTTGCTTGCTTTTTCTTCTTATAAATAGTTGTAGGTAGATTCTGAAATTGAAGCTGAATATCGCTTTATTTAAGCTTGTTTTTTAAGGTTAAGAAGTGGCTGATTATCCTTGAAAGTGGGCAAAAAAGAGAATATTTTGCGACCAATTTGCGACCATTTTCCCATTTTTTCAAAAGTGGTCGCAAAATTCGATTCATCTACCTAATACACAGAAAGATATATCATATTTTAAAGGACTTCCCAATGTCTAATTTTAAATGATTAAACTATGGTAAGAAGTTCATTTTCTATTCTCTTTTTCATAAGAAAAAGTAAAGCAAACCCAAAAAGGTTTCTCACCTATTGAGATTTCTATCTCCATAAAATCACAAATGTAGCAATCGGTTATGATAAAAAATCCTTAGAAATTTGCTATCTTTGTACTATAACTGCCGAGGTGACATTAAGCAGAAGCAAATTTGTATTAATCAAACTAATGTATTTACTATGTATACAGTAATCAAAAGGATGGAAATTTCAGCCTCACACTCGCTAAAACTATCTTATCCGAGCAAATGCGAGAAGCTTCACGGTCACAACTGGATTATAACCGTATATTGCCGTTCGAAAGAACTTGATGAAAACGGTATGGTTGTAGATTTTACTCATATCAAACAGGCAGTAGAAAAACAATTAGATCATAACAATCTGAATGATATATTGCCTTTCAATCCTACAGCAGAAAATATTGCCTGCTGGATATGTAACCAAGTTCCCCATTGTTTCAAAGTAGAGGTAAAAGAATCGGAAGGTAATACAGCTATTTATGAGAAAGATTAACGAAATTTTCTACAGCTTGCAAGGAGAAGGATTTCATACAGGAACTCCTGCTGTATTTGTTCGATTCTCGGGATGTAACCTGAAATGCAGCTTCTGCGATACACAACATGAAGAATTCCGAATGATGACAGACGATGAAATCATAGCGGAAGTATGTACCTACCCATGCCAGATGGTAATTCTTACAGGCGGAGAACCTGGGCTATCAATTGACAGTCAACTGACAAAAGCATTACATGCAGCGGGGAAATATATCGCAATAGAAACTAATGGTACTTGTGTTTTACCAGAAGATATCGATTGGGTTACTTGTTCACCCAAGGAGGGAACAACACTAAAATTACATCACATAGACGAAGTGAAAGTGGTATATGTAGGCCAAGATGTATCCCCCTACCTTAAGCTACCCGCAAAGCATCACTTTCTGCAACCATGTTCCGGACAAAATACCAATGATGTAATAGCCTACATCAAGGAACATCCACAGTGGAGGCTTAGCCTTCAGACACACAAGTTAATTGATATTCCATAATATAGGACTTTTGTATTTTACTGCATTTGAATTTAGATATTTTCCCTGTTTAAACAAGCAAACTTCATCATCTGAAGAAATAAAAAGCCAACTAATTCATAGCACTTTACATATGAATTAGTTGGCTAATTTTATCTTATTTATAGAATATACCTATCTATTTTATCACTGGTTTTTCAATACCCTCATTAGTAGCACGTTCTTCCATTCGTTTAATTCTTAAATCCAAATCAGGATGAGTAGAAAACAACTGATTCAATTTACTAGACAACTGATCACCGCTTTGTCCTTGCAGTTCTTTTAATTTTTGAAATGAAAGTGCCATGGACCAAGGATTTTTACCAGCCTTTTTCAAAAACTCATATCCATAATCATCGGCTTCACATTCTTGTTTCTGAGAATATCTAGCATTTACTAAAGCTTCCGTTAAACTTCCTAACTGAGAATCAGTCAACTCAGCTAGCTTACCCCCTTGAGAAGCAACACCGTCCTTTAAAGCAGAAGTAAGCAAAGCTGTACGAAAGCCTTTTTTGGAATCACGATGTGCAACATGGCCTATTTCATGACCAATCACGCCCAGCAGTTCTTCATCACTCATTATATCCATCAAAGATGAAAAAACACGTACACTTCCATCTGCACAAGCAAAAGCGTTTACATCCTTCACATAATATACTTTAAAATTCAATGGAATACCATCTGCATCACCTAACCCTTCTGTCAACTTTTTTAAACGAAGCGTATATGCATTATCATCTGCACAAACTTGATTATGAGCGTCCATCCATGTAATATATTCCTTTACATACTCACTCATCTGTTCATCTGTCAGAGTTACTGCCTGAGCCATTTTTACAGCCCCACTAATCGCTTTTTTAAGATCAAACTGAGCCATTGCAGGAGATGAAAAGGCAATACATACCAGCAAAACAACTAATTTTAAAAACTTCTTGTTCTTCATATATAAATTATAAAAATGGTTATCCTTCGCTTTTATCAGCTGTTTTAGATGTTTTCCAAAAAACAACACTTCCACACATACATATGAAACCCGACGCAACTAAAAGTCCCCAAAGCATACATTCTGATTCCGGTAAACGAATTTCATGCGGACGATGAGGATGATACCAAACAGATACCTTGTCTCCTACACTCCTCAATGGCCAATAGCTGATTCTGGTAGCAAATAAATCACCATATTTATCAGTAGAATATGCTATTTGCATCTCTTTCTTATACCTTATTTTTCGATACCGATAAATCTTTTGGATTTGCAATGTTCGAATAGTTCCAGTAGTATGTTCATACCGATGAGATATAGCATACAAAGAATAGAATCCCCAAACACCACCACCCAATAAGACAATTCCTGATATAAGCAACAACAATGCAATGATCTGGCTACGTATTGTATTCATGGATAAAGTCTGATTTATACAAAGATATAAAATTATTAACATAACTTCACTCCAAAGGGAAGGTTTGTTTAATTTTCCTTATCCAGAATAGACAACAGACTTTACCATATTCAGTATTTCCAGTGATATATAACCTTAATTTACTTCACATCTAACTTTTGTATATGTTTATCCACCTTAGTACAAGGTTTCCATTCAGGCAAGCCTACCCCATTGGGATTACCTGTTTTAGCAAAATTAGTCCAATAAGAAACCATACGTTCACTCAGTTCATAATCAGCCTTTTCCATTGGACGCCAACATTTATCAAGTGTCCCAAACATATACCATAGCTCACTAGAATGAAATGCACCTTTCATATCACCAAAACCACCTTTGGGAGCAGACATATCTTCGCCAGGTAAATCGCGGCTAAAGCAATATACATAGGCTGGACACCGCCCCTGACGTTCAAGCAACAAACTCCAGTTTACAGCAGCCTGCTTCATTTGATCTGGTGCAATGTCTTCCGACGTATATCCAATCATATAAGGAATATCCAGTTCCTTATTCTGCAATGCCACATCATATACAGACGATTCTAAGAGCTCCCCATCCACACAAGGAGAATAAGGCATACCATTAAAAGTTTTCTGCACTTTCATGTAGTTCATCATCACTTCCTGAAAATGCTCTACCGGACAAGTACGCATTTGCTCCAATGTATCATATCCTGACGCATCCCACATGGCTTTCCCCATCGTTTCAGCTTCCTGCAACGACTTCGTAGAAATAATACCTCCCAATCCTCCACCACTCTGTATAATGGCACGCTGTACATAGCCTTTCGCAAGCGGTGAAGATATCAAAGCTTGTACACTACCCGCTCCTGCACTCTGTCCGAAAACCGTAACATTATTCGGATTCCCTCCAAAAACTTCGATATTACGTTTTATCCATTTCAATGCAGCAAGCTGATCGAACAATCCATAATTTCCAGAACCCTTTCCTGAGTTTTCAGCTGTCAGCAACGGATGAGACAGGAAACCACACATCCCCAAGCGATAGTTTAAAGTAACCAATATAATGCCTTTCTTTGCATATGCATCACCATCAAATTCGATTTCATGTCCGAAACCATTCTGAAAGGCACCTCCATGAATCCAGACCATAACCGGCAAATGAGCATTTTTCTTTCCCGATGCCGGTGTCCATATGTTTAAATACAGACAGTCTTCACTCATTTCAGGATTACCATCCTGATAAAACTCTTTCCAATAAAAAGAACCCTCAATTTGTCCACCTTGAAAAGATGCATCTCCAAACTGTTTACACGCCTTCACTCCCTGCCACGGCCGTACCGGTTGCGGATGCTTCCAACGTAACTCTCCCACAGGAGGAGCTGCATAAGGAATGCCCTTGTATACAACTATACCCTCTTGATCTATTACGCCTTCGATCCGTCCACCTTCTACGTCAACAACAAGATTTTGGGCACATGAAGCCATCGACGCTCCCCAAAGGGAAACGCAGATGGCTATATGTAACAAACCTCTTTTCATCGTTTTACCATATCATGTTGAGCTATCTTGCATGGAGGTATCATGGCATTATGAACTTTTACTTTCTGAGCCTTTGACACTTTCTGAGTTACCGTACAGCGTACATCAGCCGATGAAGCTCCTACCATCCATTGATATGTTCCTTTAGGTAATTCCCATGAACTGCTCTTTTCATTAAGCGAAGCCATATCCATCAACTTCCACGACAAGGTTACAACCTCCGATTCACCCGGCTGTAACAGTTTTGTTTTGGCAAAAGCCTTCAATTCTTTAGCAGGCTTCTCAAGTCCACCCGCCGGAGCTTTAACATATACCTGTACAGATTCCTTTCCAGCACAATTACCCGTATTCTTCACTGCAACCTTCATTTCACAATTATCACCATTAATATCAGATGACACAATTTCAAAACTAAACGTTGTATATGACAAACCGTGACCAAAAGGATAAGATACTTCCTTATCAAAAGTTTCAAAATAACGATAGCCTACATAAATACCTTCCTCATAATCCGTAAAGTCAACATTACGAACAGCTTCTTTGGGCTTTTCTTCCTTTTCTTTTGATTCGAAGTTCATACCACTTCCCATTGCAAACGAAGGCATTTTAAATTCATAATCATAAGGGAAATTAGAATCAGACGGTGCATCCCCATATTTTATAGCAAAAGTCATCGGCAAATGTCCTGAAGGATTTACCTTACCTGTCAATACATCTGCAACACAGTTGCCGACCTCCTGACCTGGCTGGAAAGCACAAATTACAGCATCAACCATATTCTTCCAGGAAGCTGTTTCTACCGGACTGCAAATATTCAGAATAACAATAACTTTCTTTCCGGCTGCATGATAAGCTTCTGCAACCTGTTTAATAAGAGCTGATTCATTTTCTTTTAGATAGAACTCTTCCACACGTCTGTCGGAAGCTTCACCGCTGGTCCGTCCTAAGGTAATAATAGCGACATCGTTATTCTTAACTTGTGCTGATAATTCGTCACTCGTCGGAACAAACTCTTCTGCACGTTTGAGAGGAGTCAGTGAGAAAGGAGGTTTTCCATTAGGATAAAGACGTTTTTGCTCATCAAACAAATGTTTTTTGTATTTCTTTATTAGATCAGCATCTACAGTATATCCTGCATTACGCATTCCTTCAACCAAAGAAACACAATAGTAGCCAACACCTGTACTACCGAATCCCATACCAGCAGGAACCATATCATAAGATGTTGTTCCATAAAGAGCAATAGTCTTTACATTGGCTGTCAAAGGCAGTACACTCCGGTTATCCAACAAGACAATACCTTCAGCACCTATCGTGCGGTCAATGATTGCATGGGCTTTCAAATCTGTTTCGTTAGCATATTTATAGTTCTCAAAAGTATGACACTTTACTACTAGTTCTAATATGCGCTTTACATTACGGTTTAAAATAGCTTCATCCAAGGTACCGTTTTGCACAGCTTCCAAAATAGCCTTATATTGGCGTTCTTGTCCAGGCTGTAACATATCATTTCCAGCCTTCATGGAAGTAACGGCATCCGTCCCTGCATTCCAGTCGGACATTACCACTCCCTTGAATCCCCATTCATCACGCAGAATATTCTCAGTCAGATCAATATCTTCACACGTATATTTACCATTGACTTTATTATAAGATGTCATAATACTCCATGGCTGAGATTCTTTAACAGCTATTTCAAACCCTTTCAGATAAAGTTCACGCAACGGACGTTGTGCAACTCGTGAATCATTATTATTACGATTTGTTTCCTGATTGTTTACGGCAAAATGTTTTAAACAAGTACCCACTCCCTGGCTTTGTACACCTTTTATATATCCGGCAGCCATTTTTCCTGTTACAACCGGATCTTCTGAATAATATTCATGGTTACGTCCGCATAAAGCATTACGCATCAAATTGGCTCCCGGAGCTAATAACACATCCATACCATAATCTTTAACTTCCTCTCCCAGAGCAGCTCCTACCTGATACGCTGCATTCGGATCGAAAGTCGCAGCTACAGTAGTACCTGAAGGAAACTCTGTTGCATAATAGAACCGACTGTCAAAGTCCCGTTTCACACTCATAGCCAACCGGTGTGGTCCATCTGCCAAGTATACCGATGGAATACCTAAACGGGGAATATCATATGTCCGTCCGGCTGTTCCGGGAAACTTGGCGCCATCTCCCATTAACATACCACAACCAATCACCATGTGTACTTTTTCCTCTAAAGTCATCTCACCGATAACTTCATCAATGTTATTGGCATTTAGTTTTACTTGTGCCTGAACTGTAGGAGTTACCATACATAAAGCAGCAACTCCAATGCCTACCATTCGAATAATGTTTCTCATTTCTGTAACAGATTTAATATTAATTTTACACAACCTAAAGGTAGAATAAACCATTGGTAAATATTATTCTGTTTGTATAAAAGACTGATATATACGTTCAATCAGATTGTTCTATTTGTTCAAATATTGGTCTGTATATTCAAATTAAGCGATTATAATAAGCTAATCAGACTTTTTCGTACCCTTTCACATAAAAATTACCCTCTCATTCCATCTTGTTCAAAGAATAGAATGAAAGGATAATTTTCCTATTTACTGACTCCGTAAGCCGGTTATTGGCCAGTATTGAAACAACACTTATCAGTAAGATTTTTATTCAGAAATTATAACGACACGACTGGCTGGCAAATCAGGAATATAAATTTTCCCGTCTGAAACTGTGATATCAGCCGGACCGGATAAGCTTTCCTCCAATGACAATCCAACGGGTAATAAATCACCATTTCGAAGATTTATACGACTAATCCCAGCAGAAGTCCAGTTTGTAACATAAAGCGAAGCACCATCAGAAGCAAAAGCGATTCCATCATATTGCCCTGGAACAGTAACTAACTTTTCTGGTTGGGGATTATTAGTCAAATCACTTATACGATAGACAACATGCTTCTCACTTGTATTTCCATCAGCCGGATAAGAAGCCACATACATCGTACCATCACCTATTAATAAACCGTTAGGGCCTGGAATAGTTATCCATTCCTGAGGTTCTCCCGGATTAGCAGGATCCGTAATATCTATTTTAAAAATCTTATTCGTATTTGTCACAGAAGCATACAGGTCATTACCATTTGCTGCCAAGTCATTTACAAACAAATTGCCTTCCGGCAAATTAATTGTTTTAGGTGTTTTGCTAACTTGAGCCAGATCGTAAACAACTATTTTATTGACATCACAAATATATAGTTGATTATCGCGCATGAACATTCCCTTCGGAGCATTCAGGTTACCATCAGCAGGAACCAGCGTATCCATTTTACCATTTTTATAATAAAGGATGTATCCCTTTCCTTCTGCATTTAACGGATTCAATTGTTCTGTGCCAAAGTTAGCTATCAAAATACCTCCGTTATACGGATAAGTACTTTCACAGTAACGGATGTTTTCATTAACTATTTCAACTTGCTTTTCATTACCAGCCAGACTAGCTACAGGAATGGACATCATCACTGCCATACCGATGATGGCTGTAAACTTTGCTTTTTTCATAAAATCTATATTTAAAAATGAATAATGACGCAATAATAAGTGCTCCCAAAAGCAACAGCAAAAGGATTTCCACCAATGAAAACCATCCGTTACTTACAAATACAATTCCTGTCAGCGAACCGATAAGACTTGAACCGAGGTAATAAAACAACCAATAAATACAAGTTGCACTGCTTTTTAAATTTTGTGCATGTATAGAAACAATCCGACTTGCCAATGTATGAGTTCCGAAAAAAGAAAAAGTCAATATACCTAGTCCTAAAACTATAATCCAAAGTTTCATTACCAATAAGCATGACATTCCAATTCCCATCAGCAACAATGTACCTTGTAGAAGTATCTCCGGTGCAAATTTATCAGATAAACTTCCTGCCACAACCGAACCTATGATACCTGCTATATACATCATGAAAATCATTGCAACCAAATGGTGCGGTAAGGCAAATAAAGGTGATTCTAACAGAAAAGACAGATAATTATATACACTTACAAATATTCCCATTGAGAGAGCTGCAATCATATACATACTGATAAAGGTAGGTTGGGTAAGCAATGAACGCATTTGAGCAATCTTCTCCCTGAACGTAAAAGGTGTAGCAGAAAAATTCTTGCCTGCCGGTATCATCTTACAAAAAAATCCACCTACAATCAGACTCCCTATTCCAATGAACAAAGCAGCCAGTTGCCATCCACCGTAACCAGCGACCAAGGTAGCAACTACCCGTCCCAACATTCCTCCCAATGTATTTCCACTTAAATAAAGGCTGATGGCCAACCCGATTTTCGAAGTATCTACCTCTTCCGAGAGATAAGCCAATGCTACCCCAGAGACACCGGCCAATGCAATCCCTTTAATTAAGCTTAATACCAGCAGAACGAAGTAATTGCCAACAAAAGCCGATACTATAGTTATAACAGATGATAATATAAGCGAAATGCCCATAAGCTTTTCGCGCGATATACTATCAGCCTTAAATGCCCAATACAACAATCCTACAGCTATACCAACCGTCGTTATAGAGACTGCAAGACTACTTGTTGCTGGGGTTATGGTAAAGAAACGACATAAATCAGATAATATAGGTTGAAAGAGATATAACTGAGCAAAAACAGATATCCCCGATAAAAGCATACAATTTCGTATCAAACGAAACCGTACTGTAACCTCATATTTCTGATCTACATTTTCGACAGCCATAAATCACCTTTCATATTAAGATTTATGACGCAAAAATAGATTACCGGCAAGTATAACATTTTATCTGAAAAACTCTTTTTTTCGATAACTGTTATTGGGAAAACCGATTTAAGAAAACACTAGTTAACAAAAAGGCAGAAAGCCCTTGACTGTTCCTCCTAGATATATGAATATGAATGTTTAAATGAAAATAAAGAATAAGGGTAAGGGAGAAACCAGTCAATGAGCTTTCTTAATATAAACAAATAGAAATATTATAAATCCTGTCCGCCTCCTAATGCCTGATACAGATTGATCATGCTTTGTATCTCTTTAAAGCAATTGGCTGTCTGAGACAATCGGGCACTAAGTAAAGTCTGATGTGCTGTCAAAACTTCCAGATAAGTCGTATTACCATACTGCATCAATAATGATGTACTGTTAAACGCTTTTTCTAATGAAGCTATCTGATGTTGATAGTTGTCTTTCTTCTTTTTACTGGTCTGATAAGAAACTAAAGCATCGTTTACTTCTGTTCCTGCATCTAGAAGTTTTTGTTTGAAAGCCAGCAATGCTTCTTCTTGTTGTGCCTTAGCTATTCTGCGACGTGCTATAAGCGTTCCTTTATTGAATAAAGGTTCTGTTAAAGAAGCAAGTGCTGATGTAACAAACTTTCCAGGATTTGTTATCAGTCCACCAATAGAATTGGTCCAGCCTGCACTTCCACTCAAGGTTATGGAAGGATAAAAAGCCGAATTTGCCTGATTGGTTACATAAAAAGCTTGTTCCAGTTCATGCTCAGCTACCCGTACATCCGGTCTGTTTGCCAAAAGCTGAATAGGCACTCCAAGACTTAAAGAATGATTAAAGCTTTGTTCTGCCAATTTTCCTCTTGGTATCTCGTGAGGAGTTTCGGCAAGCAATAATGAAAGTGTATTTTCCACCTGGTTAATCTGTTCCTCTAAGTCTATAACAGAATTTTCCACTTCATAACAAGTAGCTTTCATCTGTGAAACCGCAGCTTCATCAGCCTGACCGGCTTCCATTAACGCCTGAGTCGAAGCAACTGTTTCCTTCCATGTTTCAGCAGTCGTTTTCGATATTTCAAGCTGCTCATCAAGCATCAATAAGGTGTAGTAAGTATTTGCTATATTTGCTACCAGACTGGAATATACCGCCTGCTTATAATCCTCACTTTGTGCATAAGCAGCTTTTGCCTGACGCTTTGAATTCCGCAATTTTCCAAATATATCTATTTCCCAACTGGCTGTTACCGGAAGCGTGTAAGTACGTGACACCTGGCTTTCGACTGTATTTACTCCTCCTTGTGGAGATAAGGCAAAAGACGGAAGAAAGGCCAGTTTAGCAGAAAGTAAAGATGCCTTCGCCTCTTCCACACGCAACTCTGCCGTTCGCACATCGGTATTCTGTTTCAACCCTTTTTCTATCAGATCCTGCAAATAAGGATCTGTAAAAAAATCACGCCAATGAATACAACCCATATTTGTTGTATCCGATCCTACAGCTTCTTCTCCATATAAATTGTCAGGAACAGATGTCTGAGGCTGATATTTCGTATAAATTCCGCAACTACTTAAAAACAACGTTATGCCGAATATAATAACTTTTCGTGTATACATATATTGCTTATTTTTCTGTGTTAAAAGCACTCTTTTCTATCATTGTTTGTTCTTTTTCATACATAATCTGCTGATCAGGTTCCTTCTGCAAAGGGCCACGCAATTTTTCCTGCAAATATTCGAAAACAATAAAGAATACAGGGACAACAAAAAGCAAGGCCAAGGTTCCAATAAGCATACCTCCCACAACTCCTGTAGCCAACGAACTATTACCATTTGCTCCTGCACCAGAAGAGAACATCAACGGAAGCATACCGAATATCATACAAAGTACCGTCATGATAATAGGTCGGAAACGTGCCTGAGCTGCCGAATAAGCAGAGGAAATAATTCCCATACCTTTACGTCGACGTTCTATAGCGTACTCGGTAATCAAAATAGCCGTCTTCGCCAACAAGCCAATCAACATAATCGCTCCTGTCTGCAAATAAATATTGTTTTCCAGTCCGGCAATACGAGCAAAAAGGAAACTACCCATTAATCCGAAAGGCACAGAAAGAATAACAGCCAGAGGAACCAAGAAACTTTCATACAAACAAGACAAAATCAAATAAATAAGTACTACGCACAACGTATAAACAAAAACGGTTTGTGCTCCTCCGCTACTAGCTTCCTCACGAGCCATACCTCCATATTCATAACCATAACCAGAAGGTAGTGTTTGCAATGCTACCTCTTTGATAGCTTTCTGAGCTTCACCCGTAGAATATCCCTCAGCTACATTGACATTAACATTGATCGTATTGTAAAGATTAAAACGTTTAGCAATCTCCGCGCCTTCTTCCGAACGAAGCGTTACAAACTGACTTACAGGGGCCATTTCTTCACCGTTTCGAACGAACATATTATCCAGCGCATGTTTATCCAGACGAGATTTCGGAGAAGCCTGAATCATAACACGGTATACTTTACCGAATTTATTATAATTAGATACATACGATCCTCCACAATAAGCTCCCAAAACATTAAGCACATCGTTTGGAGTAATACCGGCACGCTTACATTTGGCTGCATCTACATCCACCGCTACCTGTGGAAAATTCATAGCATAAGAGCTATAAGCCATAGCAACTTCCGGACGTTGATTCAGAGCAAGAATAAACTGATTTATAGAGTTATAAAACGGTTCCATCTCACCACCGGTCTTATCTTCCATATAGAGTTCAATAGCATTTCCTGTTCCATATCCAGGAATCATGGCAGGTTGGAAACAGAATACTTGTGCTTCTTTGATATTACTAAACTGAGCATTCAGTCTTTTCATGACTGCCTCTACTGTATGCTCTTTACCCTTTCGTTTGTCCCAATGATACAAACGGATAATAACTGTTCCATAAGAAGTTCCTTGTCCAGAAAGAAGTCCATAACCGGTAATACGTGAATAATGCTCAATCTCCGGAGTTCCTTCCAGAATATCTTGTACCTTATCCATAATCTTATTTGTTTCGGCCAATGAATTACCCGGTGACGTACTGATATTAACCATCATGGTTCCCTGGTCTTCTTGAGGGACCAGACCAGTTTTGGTAGTAGTCATCAGATAAACCAATAAAGCACAAGCTATACCCAATGAGGTCCATACCATCCAACGATGATGAAAAAAGAACATCAGTCCTTTTTTATATTTAGCCATCATCACATTAAATGAGGCATTATAAGCAGCACGTATTCTGCCATTTATACTCCGAGCGTTTTTCTCTCCTTTTGCAGGCTTCATCATTATGGCACATAATGCCGGACACAGTGTCAAGGCATTCAAACAAGAAATTCCGACAGATACTGCCATGGTAATACCAAACTGAGTATAAAAGACTCCTGACGTACCTCCCATGAATGTTACCGGAATAAATACTGCCATAAAGACAAACGTACACGATACAACAGCCATAGTCACATCACTCATCGCATCTTTCGTTGCCAAATATGGAGAACGATAGCCTACGTCGAACTTAGCCTGAACTGCTTCTACAACGATAATGGCATCATCCACAACCGTTCCGATAGCCAATACCAAAGCAAACAGTGTCAGAATATTGATACTGAATCCAGCTACCGACAAAAAGGCAAAAGTTCCGATCAACGAAACAATGATGGAGATGGACGGGATCAGTGTACTCTTGAAATCATGCAAAAAGAAATATACAACCAAAACTACCAGGATGATAGCAATCACCAAAGTTTCTATCACATTATGAATAGAAGCAAAAAGAAAATCGTTGACACTCATCATCTGAATAAATTCAGTTCCCTTAGGCAGTTCTTCCGACATTTCATCCAACAGATTAGAGATTTCTTCGTTTACAGCAGTTGCATTAGCTCCAGCTACCTGAAATACCATAAAAGTAACCCCTGGAACTCCATCTGCCTCTCCATGAAAACTATATGATTCACGTCCCAGCTCAACATCAGCTATATCTTTCACACGAAGTACAGAACCATCTTTCTGTGAACGTATCACCATATTTTCAAATTCCTCCACACTTTTCAGTCGGCCTTTGTATTTCATGGTATACTGAAATACGTTATCAGAACTTTCACCTAATGATCCTGTTGGAGCTTCAATATTCTGTTCATTCAATACAGCCGTCACGTCGGAAGGTGTAAGACCATATTGAGCCATTTTATCTGGCTTCATCCAGATACGCATACTATACGTATCACCCATCAGCTGTACATCACCGACTCCCTGAATACGTTTGATACGAGGGATTACATTAATATCGAGGTAGTTTGCCAAAAACGTTTCATCATATCGTTTATCCGGACTAATCAAACTATTAATCTGCAAGAAACTGTTCTGACGTTTAGTCGTACTGACACCAATGGCCGTTACTTCTGCCGGCAACAATCCTTGCGCTGCCGAAACACGGTTCTGTACATTGACGGCAGCCATATCCGGATCCGTTCCTTGCTTAAAATAGACTAGAATTTCAGCTGTACCTGCATTGGTCGCTGTAGAAGTAATGTAAATCATATCTTCCACACCATTAATACTTTCTTCCAATGGCATGATAACACTATTCATCACAGCATCAGCATTAGCACCCGTATAGGTAGCTTCTACACGTACGGTTGGCGGTGCGATGTCAGGATACTGCTCTACCGGCAATGTATAAAGTGAAATAAATCCAACGATTAATATCAGTATCGATATTGATAAGGCCATGACAGGCCGCTTGATAAATATATTTCCTTTCATAAGCGTCTGTTATTTAACTTGTATTCCTTCACGAATCATTCCGGCACCATCCGAAACAATCTCATCACCAGGTTTCAAACCATCCAATACAATATATTCCTTACCATCATTTACTGGAGCAACCTTTATAAGTGTAGACACAGCTTTTCCATCTACAACTTTATATACCAATATTTTATCTTGTAATTGTACCGTAGCTCCCTGTGGAATTACAATACATTTTTCATATACACTAGGTATCAATACATTGCCTGATGCTCCACTATGCAACAAACGCGAGGAATTAGGAAATACAGCACGTACCCCAACAGTTCCTGTTTCTTTATCTATAACTCCGCTAATAGATTCAATCTTTCCTTTTTCTTCATAAACAGATCCGTCATTCAGTTGCAGTTGAATAGCAGGCATATCCTGCAAGGCCTTTTCCAAAGAACCAAACTGGCGGACAAGCGATAAAAACTGATTTTCTGTCATCGAAAAATAAACATACATTTCTGAATTGTCAGAAACAGTAGTCAACGGCTGGGGCATGTTGGAATTTACTAATGTACCAACCCGGTAAGGCAACATGCCCACTACACCGTTGCTTGGACTTTTAACTTCTGTATAAGAAAGATCATTGCGTGCATTTACTTCCTGAGCTTTTGCCTGTGCCAATTGTGCCTTAGCAGTAAGATAAGCATTCTCTGTGGTTTGTAAGTTGAAGTCGGAAACTACTTTTTTCGCAAACAAAGCCTGAGTACTTTTATAAGTAAGTTCAGCTGTTGCCAGATTAGCTTTAGCAGACTCAACATTAGCCACAGCTGTTTCGAGAGTAGCTTTATAAGGTACCTGATCTATGACAAACAAGATTTCTCCTTTACGTACGATATCACCTTCTGAAACATTCAGTTTTTCAATGTATCCCGAAACCTGTGGATAAATATCGATATCCTGTTTTCCCTCAATCGAAGCTGAGTACGATGTCGTAATTTCCTTGTTTGAATCAGCATTGATAACTGCAAGGCTATAGCCCTTACTTTCATTATTATTTGTTTCTGTTTTACAGGAAATTACCCCTACAGAACAGCCTGCCAAAATCATTAGCCAAGCTTTTAGTCTAATCGTTTTTATAATCATATTCATCTATTTTTTGTTCGTGCAAAAGTAGTATCTTGGCATGTAATGGAAGCTACGAATTTTCGTACAGAAATGTCTTGTTTTCTCCTTTCAGAACATATAATTTGTTAAATACGGAAAATACAATATAGATAGAAGAAAATAAAACATTATACTTATTGTATAATTCCTCACCTTTGCAAAAAATAATTTATGGAAGAGATTATCAAACATATCGACATGGAAATGCTTAAGTCGTATAGCTATCAAGGAAGCTACACTGACGAATACTTGTTTTTTACCGACAAGCTAGAAAATATATTCCAGGAAAATAAAAATGTCAAACTGGAGTTCTTCTTAATGATTTATTGTATAGAAGGAGAAATTAAATTGGAATTAAATAACAGTCCACACCACCTGCATCAGAAAGATCTGATTATCAGCCTTTCCAATACGATTATCGGTCAAGTACTCGCTAGTCCTAACCATAAAATCAAAATAATCTGCTTCTCCAACCGATTACTACAACGCCTTACTCAAACAGAAAAATATACTTGGAAGTGGGTATGCTACATACAAAAGAATCCAATAAAACATTTTGAAGGAGAAGAGGAAAAATTATTCAATCAATACTTAGACCTCATAGAAAGTAAAGCCCAAACAGGTATTAACAAAATACAAAAAGAAATCTTGTCACATATTGCATCTGCTTTTTTCGGAGAAATGATTTCTCACACAACAAAAAAATCTGTTGAGACTGATATACGTATACCTAAAACAAATATAACTCAGTCTGATTTCCTGTTTAAACAGTTCATGGAAGCATTAGCAGCCGATAACGGCAAACACCGCACGCTCGATTATTATGCCAACTTATTCTGTTATTCTCCCAAATATCTTTCACGAATCATCAAACAAATCAGTGGAAAGAATGCCCTAAGCCTTATCCACGAAAATGCAATCGAACATATCATCTCGGAACTCAAATATTCCAACAAAAGCATCAAGGAAATAGCCATAGACTTCGACTTCCCGAACACATCTTTCTTTGCACAATATGTAAAAAAACATTTAGGAATGACACCTACTGAATATCGCAGTAACAATCAACCAACAGATTAATCGGATATTTTAGAAGAAGTATCCGAAGACAATTGTTCCCTGTATTGCTTAGGAGAAACTCCCAGATAGCGTTTTACATATTTCCCGAAAAAAGAAAGATTTGGAAAATCAAGTTCCATCGCTATCTCTTTAATGCTTTTAGGCGACCATTGCAACATGTACTTCACGTTTTTCAACACATACTGGTTTATCAGTTCGAAAGCAGTCTGCCCGCTTACCTCTTTGCATACAGCAGAAAGATACTTAGGCGAAACATGAAGTTTATCAGCATAAAATGCAACTTTACGACAATTGTTTCCAGGAACATTCAACAGTTCAAGAAAATTCCTAAACAGCACTTCAGAAGAAGAAAATGTTTTTGGATTTTCATTATAGAAACGTTCCATTGTATCATAAAAATCATAGTGAAACATTTCCAGCAAAGCATCAAATAGTTCTTTTTGATGCTTGCGAGGAGTTCCTGTCAGCTTTTCATAAAGCAAATTATAATACTGTTTAAATAATCTGGCTTCATCATTATTCAGTGAAAACACAGGATGCTGTTCAACAAATGAACGGAAACTCCAGCTACTGCATTCGAATAACACCATGCTCTTCATATACTCCGGAGAAAGTATCACAGCACGCATTTCAAAATCAATACTTATCATACTTTTCTCAAACACAATGTTCGGAACACAGATCATCAAATCATTAGGATGAAGCATATACGAATTGCCGTTTATGAAGAAGGAAGCTTTACCCTTAACACAAAACACCAACAATACAGCATCAACCTTTACCATTGCTGCTAAGTTGGTCTGTCCGTTCTTCAAACTTTGAATAGAATCAACTATAGCAATACGGTCATCTTTATACGCTGCATTCTTATCTAAATCACTATTGTGCCATATACCGTTTTCTAATACATTTTTTACCATATTCACTTCTTCTTTTTCTGCAAAATAACAGCAATTTTCACCAACAACTATTATCAAAGTTTCCTAATTAGTGGTCATATATTCGGATAAATAATATCGCAAGACTTTTAGAACACTTTTGAGGATGTAAAAAGAACCAGTACGTCAGGTAAAATATATTCTTTTGCCCCCGAATAATACAAAAGATAAATTCTGAAGAGTATGAAAAAATGTCATTATCTCACAACCTTAGCGTTGTTATTAGCTCTGTTATCTTGTCAAAACGAAAGTAACAAGCCAGTTTCATCTGCCAGTCCGGTAAAAGTAAAAGTCATGCAAGCCTCATCTTCTGCAACCAGTGAATCCAGACATTTTTCTGGAACAGTAGAAGAATCAAGTACAACTTCATTAAGTTTTCCAGTTATGGGAACTGTAAAAAAAATATATGTTGATTTAGGAGAAAGAGTTACACAAGGAGAATTAATCGCAGAAATAGATCCGACTTCTATACGAAGCAGTTATGATGCTGCCAAATCAACATTGGAACAGGCAGAAGATGCATATAAAAGAATGAAGCTCCTTCATGACAAAGGCAGCATTGCCGAAATGAAATGGATAGAAGTACAAAGTAAGCTTCAGCAAGCACGCTCAATGGAAGAAGTAGCTCGAAAAAATTTAAAAGACTGCAAATTATATGCTCCATACAGCGGAGTTATCTCAGAAAAAAATATAGAAGCCGGTCAAAATGTTATGCCGGGAGTTCCGGTTGCCCAACTGGTCGGTGTACAAGATCTGAAGGTCAAGATATCTGTTCCTGAAACTGAAATTGCCAATATACAGAAAAATCAAAAAGCAAAGATTATGATATCGGCACTGGGAAACAGTTCATTCGAAGGTGTCGTTGCCGAAAAAGGGATCGTAGCCAATACCCTATCCCGTTCGTACGATGTGAAAATCCACATTGACCATCCAAGCAAAGACATTATGCCGGGTATGGTAACAGAAGTTGTTCTGGCAACATCCGATGAAAACAACTATTATATCTTACCGGCACATGTTATTCAGTTAGATGAGAACAACCAAAATTTTGTGTGGGTAGATATTGACGGAAAAGCAACTAAACGCACGATTCAATGTGGAAAATTCACGTCCAATGGAATCATCGTTCTATCAGGTATCAATGAAGGAGATTTGATTATAACAGAAGGACAACAAAAAGTCTGCGAAAATACTCCTGTAACAATAAAATAAACATCCATATGGAAAAGAAACGTAATATAGTAGAATGGGCAATGCACTATCGGCAGATTGTCATACTGGTAGTATGTTGTCTGGTCGCATTCGGCATATACAGTTTGCCCAACATGCGTAAAAACGAATTTCCTGATTTCACAATCCGCCAGGGAATGGTAGTAGCCGTAGCACCAGGAAATACAGCCGAAGAAATGATTGAACAAGTTACCAAACCGCTGGAAAACTATATTTTTTCTTATAAGGAGGTAAAGAAAGAAAAAACATTCTCTACCAGCCGGGATGGAATCGTATATATACAAGTAGAACTAAATGATGACCTCAATAACAAGGATGAATTCTGGAGCAAGTTCAAGCATGGAATTTCTACTTTCAAAGCAAATCTTCCGTCGAATGTACTCGCAGTACAGGTACTGGATGATTTCGGAGATACGTCTGCTCTGCTTATCACCATGGAAAGCAAGGACAAGACTTATCGGGAGTTAAAAGAATACATGGATGACTTACAGGACCGCTTACGCCGTATCAGCAGCATCGGACGTATGACGGTAAGTGGATTACAGAATGAACAGATTGCTGTTTATCTGGATAATGAGAAACTTTCACAATACGGACTTACAGAACAGACATTGGCAGTCAACTTGTTTTCCAAAGGCTTTGTCACCTCAGGAGGACGGGTACAAAATCCGGCCTATATACTACCTGTGCATGTAGAGAAATCTTTCAATACCGTTTACGACGTACAAGAGCAAATTGTGTATACCGACCCTTCCGGACATAATATTCGTCTGAAGGATGTAGCCCGTATAGTAAAGGAATATCCGCATGCCGACAGTTATATCACCAACAATGGGAAAAAATGTATTCTGCTTAGCGTAGAAATGAAAAAGGGACAGAATATCGTAAAGATGGGAGAAGAAATCAATCAGACTCTCGAAGAGTTTAAGAAGGCACTATAAAATATTTTGTGTAAATGGAAAATACGGGATTCAAGTTTGAGTCT
>ENA-ORTB01001537-ORTB01001537.1-human-gut-metagenome-genome-assembly--contig:-NODE-1537-length-25033-cov-2.920090_pt1 | contig 25033 bp, 16 predicted proteins | sample MGYA00241905_ERZ509174 | MGnify/ENA primary metagenome ERZ509174 (study PRJEB26280, sample SAMEA2338851) | human gut metagenome | biome: human gut; feature: human-associated habitat; material: faeces... | reverse complement strand
TGTGAGCAATATCTCAAACAAGATAGTAGTAATGGAAAAATAACTTTGACTTCCCACCCCCGCCATGCTATAATGATAAAAAAAAGAGGTGACCCCACATGACCAATAAAGCATACTACCACCTGCCGGGGCTTTTCGAGTTTTATGACCTTTACACCGCTTTCCTGCCCATATTCCGTGAGCATAGAGATTATTTCTATGACTGGTGCGAAATAGGCTCTGTCTATGGCGCACCTGCCGACTGCATATGGGGCGGCGGACGAGCAGGCTTCGGCGAACATTCTCCACGAGAAGTCCTCGACCTTATGAAAGAATACAACATCTCCTCACGGCTGACCTTCAGCAATTCCCTGCTAAGAGAAGAACACCTTTCAGACAAAAAGTGCAACGAGCTTTGCAGGCTGTTTTCCCAAAGCCCGCCTCCACAAAATGGTGTGATAATATGCTCCGACCTGCTTCTTTCATATCTGAAAGAGAATTATCCCCACCTCTATTTTGTGTCCTCTACCACAAAAGTCCTTACCGAGTTTTCTCAGCTTGTAAACGAGCTTGACCGTGACGATTTTTCCTATGTAGTCCCCGACTTTCGCCTAAACAAAGCCCTGGATAAACTCTCCGATCTCACCACTGAGCAGAAAAACAAAGTTGAGTTTCTTTGCAACGAGTGCTGTTATGTAGGCTGTGCAGACCGAAAAAACTGCTATGAAAACGTCAGCCGCAAAAATCTCGGTGAAAACTGCCCCGACCATGTTTGCAAAGCACCCAATGCCTCAGAGGGCTACCGCTTTTCAAAAGCCATGGAAAGCCCCGCCTTTATCGGCATAGAGGATATCCAAAACATCTATCTCCCAATGGGCTTTTCAAACTTCAAAATAGAGGGCAGAAGCCTTGGAAGCGCCCTGATACTTGAATTTCTGCTCTACTATATGACAAGACCTGAACATCAGCTAAAGGTCAGAGAGCAAATTTATCTCGACAGTATGCTGGATCTGTTCTAACTATTCTTCACATTGCATATCTCCCATGCCACAAGAAATATGTCACAAAGTTCATGTTACCCATAGCTTACTTGGAAACAAAAATCAAAATAAGTGTAAACAATGCCACTTTTTTGTTGAAACAGCCATTATAATATAGTATAATAACACAGTGCTTTGTCACAAAAAAGTTATAGGAGAATTTACATGAAGAAAATTATCGACATATTTCTGCGTTCTTTACTCACAGGCGTGGCGATAGCCATAGGCGGAACAGTCTATCTTTCCTGCCCTAACAAATATCTAGGAGCGTTTCTTTTCGGCATAGGACTTTTCGTGATACTGTCCTTTGGCTTTAATCTCTTCACAGGAAAAGTCGGCTACGCAGTTGAAAACAAACCCTCTTATCTCGGTGAGCTTGGCATAATATGGCTCGGCAATTTTGCAGGAGCATTCCTCTCCGCCCTGCTTATTACCCAAACACGCATATCCTCCATAAGCGATAAAGCCACAGAGATTTGCAATATAAAGCTTGGGGATAATATCACAAGCGTTTTTATCCTATCATTTTTCTGCGGAATACTTATGTTCGTTGCCGCAGACGGCTATAAAACTATCCAAAACCCTGTGGGACAGATACTTGCAATATTTCTCCCCGTTGTGGTCTTTATCCTCAGCGGCTTTGAACACTGCGTCGCTAATATGTATTTCTTTACCATAGCAGACTTATGGAGCATTAAAGCCTTTGGCTACCTTATTATAATGTCCCTTGGCAACTCCATTGGCGGAATACTTATCCCCCTTCTGCGAAAAGGCTTTGTATCAAAAGCATGACGCCTGTTTTTATAAGCTTATGTAACACATAAAAAAAGATACCGCAGTTCAAAAAGAACTGCGGTAAAAAAATGACTTCTGCTCTCAGGAACACAGTAAAGGGGGTATTATGAAAAAAACAAATAAAACAAAGGAGTCAATAGTAAACATAAGATAACAAATAAAACACAATTTAATCAACTTAGAAGGAGTGTGCAGAAGTCATAAGGCAATACCGCACAAGGCACGCCTGTCGGCTTTGTACGCAATCTGCTTGCAGATTTTCCGCCATATCGCACCAAAGCTCTCAAGCTGGTTTACCAGCTTTGAATACGCTAGTATTCCTGCGTCGCTTTAGCACAATCTGACGAAAAATCTGACGGCGCATCTTGCGCACAATCCTTGTGCGGTATTGCCTTGATTCGTTCCTGATGTATGTATTATAACACACTAAAAACCATTTGTGGTAACTTTTTTTGGACAGTTGCGACTTTTTTCAAAAAAAAATCTGCACTCCGAAAACCCTACAGCTTTCAGAGTGCAGATTTATCTTTTTCTGTAGAGGCGAAAAGCGTTTGCCCCTTTCCACGTCTATCTGAATTGTCGCCTGTCTATCAAATAATATCCGCCCTGCGTTTACCTATCTGTGCAAGCTCTTTGCGCCGTATGATAAAGTAAGCCACTGTTACCGCAGTGCCTGTTATCACCCAGGAAACAGGGTAAACTATCATGAGCATAAGATAGCTTCTGTGAGCCGCATAAATCGTGTTCACCCACACAAGCCTGAACACGCAGGTGCCAAGCACAGTTATGACCGCAGGTGTCATAGAGTGACCCATTCCCCTAAGACAGCCGCCCGATATTTCGTAAACGCCCGTAAGAAGCTCCAGCAGGCAAACTGACCACATTCTTATCATTGCGTAGTGTATAACGTTCTCGTCCGTTGAGAAGATCTGTATAAAAAGGTGTCTGCCAATAAGGAATATCAGACTCAGCCCAAGACAGCTTGCAAGCCCGATAAAGGTGCAAAGCCTGTATATCTTTTTACAGCGTTCCTTATCCTGAGCCGCAAAATTCTGACTTGTAAAGGTGGTCGCAGTCTGAGCGAAAGCGTTTATCACAAAATATGCCATGAACTCAAAATTCTGTTCCGCTGTGCTTCCGGCGATACCGTCTGAACCGAAGCTGTTTATCGCCGCCTGTATCACAACGTTTGACAGCGAGAAAACCATGCTCTGCAAACCAGCCGGCAAGCCTATCTTTATGATACCGAGAAGATATTTCCAGCGTATCCTGAGCTTTCTGAAATCAAGTCTTAGCATTTCCTCCTCGTGGGTAAGAAAGTAAAGTATCATGCAGGCACTGAAAAAGTTTGATATAACAGTTGCCGTTGCAACGCCTGCCACGCCCATTTTGAACACGATCACGAACACAAGGTTCAGAATAACATTTATAACGCCTGCGGTGATAAGAGCGTAAAGAGGTCGGGTGCTGTCGCCCTTGCTCCTAAGCACTGCCGAACCGAAATCGTATATCTCGATAAAAGGCATTGCAAAGAAGAATATCCTGAGATACAGCGTTGCAAGCTTTAAAACATCGTCAGGCACATTCATCATGCCAAGGAGTATCGGTGCAAGTATCTCGCCTACACCCAGTATGATAAATCCGCTTATGACCGCCAAAAGCACCACCGTATGTACAGCCTCGTTTGCCTTATCTTTTCTCCCCTGACCTATAAGCCTGGCCACCACGACATTTGCACCGACAGAAAGCCCCAGAAAAAGGCTTACAATAAGGTTCACCAATGAAGAATTGCTTCCAACCGCCGCCATGGCTTTGTCGCTGTCAAATCTGCCCACCACCGCAAGGTCAGCGGAGTTAAAAAGCTGCTGCAAAATACTTGACAATGCAAGGGGCAGTGCAAAAATAACGATCTTGCCCACAAGCGGGCCGTTTAACATATCTATTTTCTTATTTTTCATAACAGATCTTCTCTCATCTTTCAACTAACTATTTCTCACACCTAATATTATATCACACCATCAAAGCTATTTCAATACTCGAATTTGCACATAAGCACACACAGAGATGTGTAAAAATCTAAACATTACGACCATTTGTACAATTTTTTGAACTCTTTGCCTGTTGACAAAGGCATGAAATGGTGTTATAATAATATTCCACGGGAGGTGAGCAGTATGGCGATAGACAAAAAAGGCACAAAGCAGATTGCCGACAACCGAAAGGCACGTCACGATTATTTCGTGCTTGAGCAGATAGAGTGTGGTATCGAGCTTGTGGGAACAGAGGTCAAGTCTATAAGGAATGGCGGCGTCAATCTGAAAGACAGTTGGTGTTCTATCGAGGACGGAGAGATGTGGGTCAAGGGTATGCACATATCCCCTTATGAACACGGCAATATTTTCAACCGTGATCCACGCCGGGAGAGAAAGCTGCTGCTCCACAAACGTGAGATACTGAGGCTGTTCGGAAAGGTACAGCAGGAGGGTCTTACGCTTATCCCGATGTCGCTATATTTCAAAGGCAGCAGAGTCAAGCTTGCACTTGGGCTTTGCAAAGGTAAAAAGCTTTATGACAAGCGTGACGACATGGCAAAGAAAGCCGCACAGCGTGACATAGAGCGTGCCATGAAAGAGCGAAACTAACATGGGGGTGTAAAGGTTTCGACGGGGGTTTTGAAGCACGATAAGCGAGTAGAGGAGCGCACACTCTTTAAACGGCGTACGTTTTAAAATTAGACGACAACGATAATTTTGAATTAGCTGCTGCTTAAGTCAGCGCTCGTCTTGCCTTAGAGTACCACGGCTTTGGTAAAGGCGTCGATCAGTGGTGAACGTTACAAAGCGACGGCTGTAGCCTTGTGATGTATCACAGCCTACCAAACACACAGGCGTGTCTGTTTGCCTTTGTGCAAGGGAACGGGAGTTTTCCGCAATAACAGAATACACTCGTAGAAGTTCGTGGGGATAGGCTTTCGGACAGGAGTTCGATTCTCCTCACCTCCACCAGCAGGGGCGTGCCCCTGCACCCAATTCCGCTTTACTTTATGTAAGGCGGTTTTTTTATTGCCGCTCATCAATTTTATCTAAAACCCAACCATTGTTTCGCCGTGGCGGACATTTCCCGTCAAGTTTTTTTGTAAACACACAAAGTCACCGCTGTGATAATTTGTGTGTCACTTTTACAAATTCAGGGGCGTACCCCTGCACCCGATCCGCTTTACTTTATGTAAGGCGGTTTTTTATTGCCGCTCATGGATCATTATTTATAAACCCAACTTTGTTATTTCACCATGGCAGACGCTGATATAAAAAAAGAGTGCATTACCACCTCAGATAATGCACTCTTATATTTTACCCTATTTCTCCTCCAGCCCGCTGAGCGAAAGCCTGCTCTCCATTTTCTGAACAGTCTTGCTCTCCTGCTTTGCGATCTTTGCTTCAAACCAGAAGGTCGAGCCTTTGCCCTCCTCCGATTGAACGCCGTATGCAAAGCCGTGGGCTTTGAGTATCTCCTGACAAATGGAAAGTCCAAGTCCTGTGCCTACCACGTCACGCTTTACCTTTGCGTCACGGTAGTATCTGTCAAATATCTTAGGCAGAAGCTCCTTAGAAATGCCCTTTCCGTTGTCTGTTACTTCAATACGAACCACATCAGCCTTGTTTATCTGCTTGATACGAATGACCTTGTTGTCACCCGTGTAGTTTATAGCGTTGTTTATAAAGTTGTAAATGACCTGATCCAGCTTTGCAATATCCGCCGTTATCACTCTGTCCTCGTCTGGGATATACTTGATATCATAACCATTTTGCTCTATGAGTATCTGATATCGAGTCATGCAGTCATTGAGCTTGTCAACTATAGAGAAATCCGTGAGTTTAAGCTCCGCATTGCCCGACTCCAGCTTTGAAAGCTCCAGCAGATTATTTACCAGACTTGAAAGCCTGTCAGCCTCGTCGATAATGACTTGGATATGCTCCTGCCTCTTCACAGGATTATCCACCGACAAGTCCCTTATCATTTCCGCATAAGCCTTTACCATAGTGAGCGGTGTTCGCAGGTCGTGAGATATGTTCGCAATAAGGTCTTTCCTAAGCTCCGATACCTTTTGTATCTCGTCCTTGGCATTGTTAAGCACCGTGGAAAGCTCCTCTATCTCACAATAGCCATGACCATTGAACTCCACCGTATAATCCCCTTCACCGAATTTCTTCGCCGTGTTCGTAATGTCAACGATAGGCTTTGAAAGTCGCTTTGAGATATACATAGTTACAATAAAAGCAAGCTCAAAAAGTATGATAGTGATATAAATGAGCTGTTCTCTTATAATGCTTACAGTGGAATCTATCGGCTCTATTGAGCTTTCAATGAAAAGATACGCCTGCTTATCCGAATCATCAGTGTAAATAGACGTGCAGTAAAATATCTCCTTGCTCTTGAAATTCTCATTCTGAGCAATTTTCGTGATGTAGTTATCGTCCGACTGCTTTAGCTTAGATATCATCTTGAAAAGTCCGATGCCATAACCCTTGTTTATGATCTTGTTAAGATGCGAATATGCTCCCATGTTGTTTTCCATCACAATAGGATTGCCCATTTCGTCCGTTATAACAATGCAAAGGCTGTTGTCAAAAGCCAGCGAGCGGTTCGTTACCTCCTGCTCGTCAGTGCCATATGCTTGGATTATCTGATTTGCAGCGTCTGTTATATCTCTTATCTTCGCCGACTGATAATATCTTTCCAAGAAAAAATACTGAAAAAGCCAAATAAGAATAAGAATAAAAGCCGTGAAGAAGATAAAATACATCCATACATATGACCGCAGACTTCTTTTCGCCTTTATCTCCGCTGTCTTATTGCTGACTTTTTCCTTGACTTCTGCAAGCTTACTGGATCTTTTCAAACTTATATCCCATTCCTCTCAGAGTAACAATAAGATTGCGGTATTTTCCAAGGCTGTTTCTCAGCATTTTTATGTGAGTGTCCACAGTTCTGTCGTCACCGTAAAAATCAAAGCCCCATACCTCTTCAAGAAGTTTCTCTCTTGAAAGCGCAATGTTCATGTTCTTCACCAGATAGAAAAGCAGGTCATACTCTTTCGGAGTCATGGAAACCTTCTTCCCGTCTATCTTTACCTCACGGGCTGTAAAGTTTATCTCTAATCCCTCGTATTTTATAACGTCCTCAGTGCGCTGAGAAGCTGATGCGCGGTTAAGCACCGCCCTTATCCTTGCCATAAGCTCCTTTGGCGAGAACGGTTTTACTACATAATCGTCAACGCCTATCTCAAAGCCGAAAAGCTTGTCATACTCCTCGCCCCTTGCGGAAAGCATTATAACAGGTATCTGCTTTATTTTTCTTATCTCCTTGCAAGCTGAATAGCCGTCAAGCTTCGGCATCATAACGTCCATTATGATGATATCGAAATCCTGATTTTTCACCATTTCCACAGCCTGCATACCGTCCTCAGCCTGAGCTACTTCATATCCCTCAAACTCGGCATACTCTTTGATTATCTCTCTTATTTTAATTTCGTCATCGACTACAAGAATTTTTGCCATAAGTATTCCTCCCTATTCAGGCAACACCGCACAAGAACCGCCTATTGGCTTTGCACGCAATCTGCTTGCATACAAATCTTGTGTGTTGCTACCTTAATTCATATTCTTTGCTTATATAATAACCTATTATTGTGTAAAATTTGTGACGGTTTATAGAATATTCTAAGCCATACCGCACCAATTCACAAGAAAACTACTGCCCGCCAACCAAAATGGTATGACGGGCAGAGCTTATATAGGAATTTGTTATGGAAATGTCAGGAAATCAGCAATGTCCCATCATAATGAGAGCCATAAGACAAAAACCTGTTACGATACAACTCATTGCGCCCATGATGTTGTCAATTTTTTCTGCTGTAAGCTTTTTCATAGTGATTACCTCCTTGGGGTCTAAAATAAACTATTCTGTTCTCAGTGCGATAACAGGGTCTTTCTTTGCCGCCACTCTTGACGGGAACAGACCTGCGATAAGCGTCAGGCAAACGCTTATTGCAATGAGTATAACTGCCGCACTGACAGGTATTGAAGCTCTTATCGGCACGTCTGTAAGATGTGCGATTATCATGTTTATCGGTATTGTGAGCAGATATGAGATCATTATTCCCAATGCCCCTGCCACAAATCCCACGATAACTGTTTCGGCATTGAACACTCTTGATATATCCCTCTTTGAAGCACCTATACTTCTCAGAATACCTATCTCCTTTGTTCTTTCCAAAACTGAGATGTAGGTTATAATGCCTATCATGATAGATGATACCACAAGTGAAATTGCAACAAATGCAATAAGAACGTAGCCGATAGCGTTTATGATAGAGGTGATAGAACTCATCATAAGACCAACATAATCGGTGTATTCTATCTTGTCCTCTTCGCCGACACTGTCGTTGTAATCGTCGATAATATCTATTATCTTTTCCTTTGAAGCAAAGTCCACAGGATAGATATTTATGCTGTCAGGGTCTTCAACAACTGAATAACCAAGAGTTTTCATGTTGTTGTCATAGTTTGAAGTGGAATATTTTCCGCTGTTTGCAAGCTGATCCGCATTTGTGTCGGACTGTTCTTTGAGCATTTGCTTCATAAGCTCCAGTTGCTCGTCAGAAAGTGAAGCTATATACTTCTTCTGAGTTTCGGTAAGCGATGACATATCACCGCCCTGAATTGCTGACATATCCATTGAACCCATGGCATTCATGCCCATATCTGCAAGCTCGCCTGTATCGGAAGCACCGCTCTGCTCCATAAGAGCCTTATACTGCTCCTCGGTCATTCCCTCAGGTATCTCCATAGAGCTGTCGCCTGCCACCAAACCAGCCTTCTTATCTGTGTCGGAGCTGTCTGCTGTTTTGTCAGCCTTGCTTTCTGTATCGGCTGTGCTGTCGGAAACGATTTCTGAACTGCTGTCTGTATCTGCCGCATTCTCGTCCGTTTTGAACTTAAGTCCTGTGAAAACATCTATGTCAGGATTTGCTATCTGCTCTTTTACTATCTCGCTGTTATCTACTTCGTCGATAAGATATGTCATAAGGTCATGACGATAGCCTATCGCACCGCTTATGGAAGCAGAGGAAGCGTCCTCGTCAGGTCGCAGGATACCGACTACACTTATTTCTGTGCCGTTTGCAACAGCCTTTTTCATGTAGCTCTCATCGCCTGTCATATCTTCCCACACACCGTCTTTTTTCTTATAAAAATCAGGTGTAGGAACGACCTTGAATTTCAGGTCAAGAAGCTCATCATAGGTGTAAACGTGCTGTTCGCTGTCAACGGATATATCCTCTCCTGCCATGGCACGTCTTACTATGCCGTTAAGTGAGCTTGGGTCGAGAAGTCCGAGAGAATAAAGCACATAGTCGTTTATCTCGTTGTTCTTATCAACTACAAGCACAACTTCGTTATACTTTTCAGGCAAACGTCCTGCGATAACGTCATACTGCTTGTCGATAAGCTCCTCATTATCTATCATTTCGCTCCATACGTCAGTACCCATGCCCATCATGCCACCCATTGAGCCACTCATGGACATTGCTTCCATCTGAGTTGAGGACATATATCCCATATCTTCAAGAAGCGTTGACGGATTGACCTGCATTACACCGCTGTCGCTCTCCGTAAAAACGTTAAGTGTAGTGGCGTATGTGTACTGAACGTCGCTTGTAAGGTCTTTCAGGTCGCTGTTATCGTCAAGATATTTCTTGAACTTCTCCAGATTGTTGACCTTTGTTTCTTCCATGAGAGTGTTTATCATCTCGCCCATGGCATTCTGAGAATAGACCTTGTCTTTATCGTGGTTTGCTGAATCCTCATGGTTTTTCGCCATGGTGTTCATTATCTCGCCTATACTTGCGGTGGTCTTTGTTATCTGAAGCGGATAGCTTGAAAGGGTATCAGACTGCACCTGATCTATATAAAGCTGAACGCCGTTTGAGATAGAAAGAATAAGTGCGATACCGATTATACCAATAGAGCCTGCAAAAGAGGTAAGAAGCGTTCTTGCCTTTTTTGTCATAAGATTGTTTCGGCTCAAAGACAGTGCAGTGAGGAAGCTCATGGAAGTTTTAAGCTTTTTGCGCTCTTTCTTCGCCGCCTTTTTGTCAGCCTTTGTAGGCTCTTTTTCAGGCTTTTTGATAGGCTCCACAACATTCTTGTCAAGAGGGTCGGAATCGTCTATGACCTTTCCGTCAAGAAGTTTTATTATCCTTGAAGAATATTTCATTGCAAGCTCAGGATTGTGCGTTACCATTATAATAAGCTTGTCCTTTGAAATGCTCTTCAAAAGCTCCATTATCTGCACGCTTGTTTCAGTATCAAGCGCACCTGTAGGCTCGTCTGCAAGCAGAATGTCAGGCTCATTCACAAGCGCTCTTGCAATGGCAACTCTCTGCATCTGACCGCCTGACATCTGATTAGGCTTTTTGTGGAGCTGGTCGCCAAGGCCCACCTGCTCGAGAGCCTTGACGGCTCTTTCACGTCTTTCTGACTTTGAAACACCTGAGAGGGTCAAAGCAAGCTCAACGTTTGAAAGCACTGTCTGGTGCGGTATAAGGTTATAGCTCTGGAACACAAAACCTATAGAATGGTTTCTGTAGGAATCCCAGTCGCAATCCTTGAAATCCTTGGTAGATTTGCCGTTAATGTTAAGGTCACCGCTTGTATATCTGTCAAGGCCGCCGATAATGTTCAAAAGAGTGGTTTTACCACAGCCTGACGGGCCGAGGATAGAAACGAACTCATTCTCACGAAAATCAATGCTAACGCCTTTAAGGGCAGAAACGGTGGAATCACCAACGACATAATCTTTTTTTATGTCCTTTAAACTAAGCATATATTTTCTCCTATTTTTGTTATTGTAAAGATATTATAATAGGGTTTTATAAACTCAGTTTAAACATAACACAGTTTTGGGTGTAAAAATTGTCGGAGGGGGAATTGAAGTGAGGAATGAGGAGTGAGGAATGAGGAATGAGCAAAGATGACCAAAGTTGTGCCCCCCGCACCGAGCGTAGCGAGAGATAAAACGCAGGCACAAGCCCGGCGTTAGAGGGCTTGCAGGGTCAAGGGACAGAGTCCCTTGCGGAGTTTGAGGCAGAGCCTCATTCGGCGTAAGCCGACAAGGTGCAGATTAAAGTGTAAAAAGCACACGAGAGCCATATATCAAACAAACCCCATATCGGAGCACAAAATCTGCACCGCCCACCCTCGCCCTGAGCAAATGTAAATCCACAAAGAGCGTAGCGATTTTGCGGCACAACAAACTTCCCCTAACGATCTGTAGGGGCTGGCGCCCTCGACAGCCCACCCCCATTGACATTTCGCACTATTGTTTATCTCACAACCCTTGATAACCCCACAAACATCGGTAGGGGCGAACATCGTTCGCCCGTGCTCAGAACTTGCATAAATTCTGAATCATAGAGGACACCACCCGATTTGTGCTGATTTAACAAATAATTCATACAACTTCCGTATAAAAATGCTATAATAAAAAGGTTAAAGTATATATTCTAAGAAAAAGTAACTCTAAGGTGGGAATCGTAAAATGGAAGAAGTAAGAGAAAATAAAATGGGAACGCAGCCCATAGGCGATCTGCTGTTCAAAATGTCCCTGCCGATGATGATCTCCATGCTCGTGCAGGCTCTCTATAATATCGTCGACAGCATATTCGTTGCCAAAATAAGCGAGGACGCACTCACTGCCGTGTCACTGGCTTTCCCTGTGCAAAATCTTATGATAGCCCTCGGTGCAGGCACTGGTGTCGGTATCAACGCACTGCTGTCAAAATCACTTGGTGAAAAGAATTTCAAGCAGGCTAACAGCGCCGCCAATAACGGCATTTTCCTCTGCCTTGTGAACTTCGCTATCTTCGTGGTTTTCGGTGCGTTTTTCACTGAGATCTTCTATCGCTCACAAACCTCAAGCAAAATAATTATCGAATATGGCGACCAGTACCTCACTGTCATCAGCCTGCTAAGTATCGGTCTTTTCTGTCAGATGACCATGGAAAAACTCTTGCAGGCAACAGGTAAAACTATCTATTCAATGTATACTCAGGGAATAGGCGCAGTGATAAATATTATCCTCGACCCTTGCTTTATCTTTGGTGTGGGCTTCTTCCCTAAGTGGGGCGTAACAGGTGCGGCTGTGGCTACCTGTATCGGTCAGTTCACCGCCGCAGCTTTCGGACTTTTCTTCAATATGAAGTTCAACAAAGAGATAACCATAAACCTTGTGAAGTATAGACCGCAGGCAAAAATAATCAAGAAGATCTACGCTGTCGGTCTGCCGTCCATCATAATGCAGTCTATCTCTTCTATCATGACCTACGGCATGAATAAAATACTTATCGGCTTCTCAAACACCGCCGCCGCAGTTTTCGGTGTGTATTTCAAGCTTCAGAGCTTCGTTTTCATGCCTGTTTTCGGACTTAATAACGGTCTTATCCCTATCGTTGCCTATAACTATGGTGCAAGAAAGAAAAAGCGTATCACAGGTGCAATAAAATACGCCATGATATATTCTGTGTCTATCATGATAGTCGGCACTATCATAATGCAGATTTTCCCTGCACAGCTTCTGAAACTCTTTGACGCAAGCGATAATATGCTAAGCATAGGCGTAACAGCCCTGCGTATAATCAGCACACACTTCTTCTTCGCAGGCTTTGATATAATCATAATCTCATCATTGCAGGCTCTTGGCAGGGGACTTTCCTCTATGCTCGTTTCATTTACAAGACAGCTTGTTGTGCTTCTTCCTGTGGCGTATCTTCTTTCCCTTACAGGCAAGCTTGACGCTATCTGGTGGGCGTTCCCGATAGCCGAAATATTCTCGATCATGGCGTCATTGTTCTTCCTTAGAAGAGCCTACAACGCTGAAATAAAACCAATGGCAGACTAACTAGGAGGTATTTTTATGCGTCTTATTTTTATCAGACACGGCGATCCCGATTACGTTCATGATACCCTTACAGAAAAGGGCAAGCGTGAAGCAGAGCTTCTTGCACAGCGTGTAAAGAATTGGGACGTTTCAAAGTTCTACGTTTCTCCCCTTGGCAGAGCGCAGCTCACAGCGGAATATTCCCTGAAGCTTCGTGGCGATACAGCGGAAACTCTCCCATGGCTGAGAGAATTTAACGGCATAATACCCACCTCTGATGGAGGACATCGTATCCCATGGGATATGTACCCCACCGAGTGGGCGGATAAAGAGATATACTATGACCGCAATAATTGGTTCAAGTCCGATTATATGCAAACAGGCAATGTTGAAGAACAGCTTAAATGGGTGCATGAGGGTATTGATAAGCTTCTTGCCGACCATGGTTATATCCATGAGAACGGTATGTTCCGCATTGAAAAGCACAGCGATGAAACCCTTGTGTTCTTCTGTCACTTCGGCGTATCAATGGTGATGATAGGACATATCCTTGGTATTTCCACCATGAATATGTGGCATGGCTTCAATATGCAGCCTACATCTGTGACAGTCCTCGGCTGTGAGGAGCGTGAGGGCGACTATGGCTTTTTCAGATGCCACGTCATGGGCTGTACAAAGCACCTTGCAGGCGGCAACGAGCCTATCTCCAACGCAGGCTACTTCACCGACGTTTTTCAGGATTAAATAAACCCGTAAGGGTGACTTTTTCGCTCGCATATTATTGCATACAAAAATATCCTCTATCCGCTCTGTTAATTCAGGGCGGTTATTTTATTGTGCGAAACCTTAGTTTAATATAATGTAACAGTCAAAGAAAACGTTTTATTCTAAATATGACTATCATTAGATAACAACATATTCATAATTTGTGAAAAAGCACAACAAAGGCTTCGCGTTTTCGTTGATTTTTTAGCTTGCTTTATGTAAACTAAATGCTTTTACCCCCTTGACTTTATTTTGAAAAGGGCTTATAATATCCCATAGCTTAAAAGAGTATGGGTTTCATATTTTTATATATGTGCCTATGAGAGCATGAAGTTTAGAAGAATAAAAGGAGAGTGAAAGAATATGTTCCAGCTTCAATGGATATGGCACAACCTGAAAGGCTACCGAAAATTCTATGTAACAGCCCTTGTGCTGACTATCGTATGCAACGCCTTGTATCTTACCACACCTTATTTCAGCAAAGAGCTTGTGGATAAGTTTCTTTCAAGCAAGGACGCACTTTTTAACCTTGAGCATGAAAGAAAGCTGTTTTGGTTACTGCTTGCAGGCATGGTGGGCTTTACCCTGCTTAGAACTATCTGTCAGTATACCTGCAACATGACCTATGAATTATCATCTCAGGGCATGATATACAGAATAAGGGCACACCTTTTCAGACGTATCGAAAATCAGGATATGGAGTTTTATGACCGCAACCGCACAGGCGACCTTATGACAAGACTCACAGGCGACCTTGATATGGTGCGTCATGCAGTGGCATTCGTTTTTAAAGGAATGCTTGAATCATGTTCGCTGTTTATAGCCTCATCAGTTTATTTCTTTATGGTAAGCTGGAAAATGGCACTTCTTCTGCTGGCTGTTACACCGTTCATATTCGGCGTGGTGGTGCTTCTTGATAAAAAGGCAAAGCCGGTCTACGTTGACCTCCGTGAGAAGCTGTCCCAAATGAATACAGACGCTCAGGAGAACATCTCAGGCAACAGAGTTGTAAAAGCCTTCGCCCGTGAGGACTATGAGATAGAAAAGTTCCAAAAAGCCAATAAAGAGTATTCTGACGCCAACAAAAAAGCGTCACTGCTGTGGCTTAAATTCTTCCCTTATATGGAAGCTTTCGCAAACGCCTTGTCAGTTGTAATGCTCCTTGGCGGTGGATTTTTCCTTATAAAAGGGGAAATAACAATGGGCGAGTATGTTGCTATCTCAGGACTTATCTGGGGCATCGCAAACCCTGTCAGAAACCTTGGTATCTATGTGAACGATATGCAAAGGTTCATGGCTTCCGCAATGAAGGTCATCGAGATATACTATGCAAGACCTATCATCACCGACCGTGAAGATGCAGTTGACCAGACAGAAAGGCTTCACGGAGATGTCGAGTTCAAGGACGTTACCTTTAAGTTTGGCAAGCATATAGTCCTTGACAACGTGAACTTTAAGATAAAAGCAGGTCAGACAGTTGCCATAATGGGCGAAACAGGTTCAGGCAAGACCTCGCTTATAAATCTCATACCAAGATTTTATGATACCAACTCAGGAGAAGTCCTCGTTGACGGTGTGAATGTAAGAAAGCGTAAGCTCTCACAGCTCCGCTCACAAATAGGTATGGCAACGCAGGACGTCCTGCTTTTCTCTGATACCATAGACGGCAATATCGCATACGGCGACTCTGATATGTCCGAAGAGGACGTTAAGCACTATGCAAAGCTTGCGGCGGCAAACGAATTCGTTGAGAAAATGCCTGACGGCTATGAAACTATCGTGGGCGAGCGTGGCGTAGGTCTTTCAGGCGGACAAAAGCAAAGACTTTCCCTTGCAAGAGCCTTAGCCATAAAGCCTGCCATTCTTATCCTTGACGATACCACCTCCGCCGTGGATATGGAAACAGAAAAGTATATTCAGGACAGCCTTAGAAACCTCGACTTTCCATGCACAAAGATAATAATAGCCCAGCGTATCTCCTCCACAAAGGACGCCGACGTGATAATAATCCTCGATGACGGCAAGATAACCGAAATGGGTACTCATGATGAGCTTATCGCCAAAAAGGGATACTATTACGAGGTGTTCAAGCTGCAGAACGATGGCTTCGGAAAGGAGGCGGTCTAAATGGCAAGAAACCGTTATGACGTTGACGAAGTCCTTGAGACCCCATTCGACTTCGCCCACCTGAAACGCTCCTTTGTGTATATCAAAAAATATAAGGGCAAAATGATAACCGCCCTTGCGCTGAGCGTGTTCGCCGCAATATCCGGACTTCTAGGACCGCTCATCACACAGTACGCTCTTGATAACACCATACCGCAGAAAAATATGGGACAGCTCGTCCTGCTCACCCTCGCATTTGTCGGCACTATAGCCGTGTCCATAACATTTTCCACTATCCGTTCAAGGATAATGACAGTTGTTGGTCAGGATATAATCTTCGATATCCGTACCGATCTTTTCAAGCATTTGCAGGAGCTTCCATTTGAGTATTACGATAACCGCCCACACGGCAAGATCCTCATCAGAGTTGTAAACTATGTAAACTCCGTGTCGGATATGCTCTCAAACGGTATCATCAATGTTATACTCGAGTGCCTTAATATGCTTTTCATCATGATTTTCATGTTCTTTGTGAATGTGAAGCTGTCATTGGTGGTGCTTTCGGGTCTGCCGATATTTGCAGTCATAATGATGATGATAAAGAAAAGACAGCGTAAAGCATGGCAGGACGTTTCAAACAAATCCTCAAACCTTAACGCCTATTTGCAGGAAAACATCACAGGCGCAAGAGTGACCCAGATATTCACCCGTGAGGAAGAAAATGCCCAGATATTCGACAGACTTTCCGAGAAATATCGTAAAAGCTGGATAAACGCCGTGAAATATTCTAACCTTGTTTGGCCTGCTACCGACAACGTTTCTACTCTTGTGAGAGCCGCAATATTCGTGGTGGGTCTGCTGGTTCTGACCCCTGCGGCAGTGAGCCTTGGAACTATCGTTGCCATGACGAGCTATGCTTCAAGCTTTTGGCAGCCTATCATGAACCTGTCAAACATCTTCAACAACTTCATCAACAATATCGCCTACCTTGAGCGTATCTTTGAAACCCTTGACGAGCCTGCCACTATCGCAGACAAGCCGAATGCTCAGGATATCGGTGATATCACAGGCGAGGTAAAATTTGATGACGTTACATTCAGCTATGAGCAGGGCAAAACAGTTTTGGAGCATATCTCCTTTGACGTTAAGCCGGGCGAAAGCGTTGCCCTCGTTGGACCAACAGGCGCAGGAAAATCTACAGTAGTTTCTCTCCTGTCAAGATTTTATGACCTGGACAGCGGTAAAATAACCATAGACGGCAAGGATATAAGTCAGGCGACCTTGCATTCACTCCGCTCACAAATGGGCATAATGCTTCAGGACAGCTTTATTTTCAGCGGCACTATTTACGATAATATCCGTTACGGCAGACTTGACGCAACGGAAGAAGAAATAAGAGAAGCCGCAAAGATAGTCTGCGCAGACGAGTTCATCAGCGAAATGAAAGACGGCTATATGACCGAAGTCAACGAGCGTGGCTCAAAGCTTTCAGGCGGACAGAAACAGCTCATCTCCTTTGCAAGAACGCTCCTCTCCGACCCGAAAATACTTGTCCTTGACGAAGCAACTTCATCAATAGACGCACGAACAGAAAAGCTCCTTCAGCAGGGACTTCAAAGACTTCTTGTTGGCAGAACTTCATTTATTATCGCACATAGACTTTCCACTATCAAAAACTGCGATAAGATAATGTATATCGACAACAAAGGCATTGCCGAGTGCGGCACTCATGACCAGCTTATCGCAAAGAAAGGCGAATATTACAAGCTTTATACCGCACAGCATATGGACGAATAAAATAGCATAAAAACACGGGCGAACACTGCACCCTGCAAATGTGGCTATCCACATCTGTAGGGGCGAACAGTTCGCCCGTTTGTTATTTCACCCTGTTATCACGTTGTTTATCTTTACTTTATCACTATCTTATCCAGCGTTTCCCCCACCTTGTCGTGGATAACAAGGTCGCAGGAGCCGTCCATGGAAGTCTTGTCCCGATTTATCAGCACAAGATTATCCCCCTGAAAATATCTCACCATTCCTGCCGCAGGATAAACTGTCAGAGAAGTGCCTGCAATAATAAGCGTGTCGCACTGAGATATCTCTCTCACCGCCTCCGTCACAGTTTTATCATCAAGCCCCTCCTCATAAAGCACAACATCAGGCTTGATTATTCCGCCGCAGGTGCATTTCGGAATGCCTGTGCTGTTTAAAATATCCTCCGCAGTGTAGAATTTTCCGCAGTCCATGCAGTAGTTGCGGTGTACGCTTCCGTGAAGCTCCAGCACCTTTTTGCTTCCTGCCGCCGTGTGAAGTCCGTCAATATTCTGCGTGATAACTGAAGAAAGTATGCCTGCCCTCTCCATTTCCGCCAGCTTGTAATGCGCCTTGTTAGGCTTTGCCGTCAGACAAAGCATTTTGTCACGGTAAAAATCATAAAATGCCTTTGTGTGTCGCATAAAAAACGTGTGGCTGAGTATCTGCTCAGGGGGATAATCATATTTCTGATTGTAAAGTCCGTCCACCGACCGAAAATCAGGTATGCCGCTCTCTGTTGATACCCCTGCTCCCCCGAAAAATACTATCCTGTGTGACTTGTCTATTATCTGCTGCAGCTCCATTTTTATCACTCCTATGAAAAATGCGGTCTATACCGAAGCACAGACCGCATTGATTATTCACGATATTAGTCGATCTTAACGATCCAGCCAAACTCGTCTGGTATCTTGCCCCACTGAATGCCTGTCATTGTATCATAAAGCATCTGTGAAACAGGGCCGATCTTGTTGTTGTTTATCTCCATTACCTTGTCGCCCCACTTAAGATGACCAACAGGTGAGATAACAGCAGCAGTACCTGTGCCGAATACCTCGTCAAGCTTGCCGTTGTCGTAAGCCTCAGCGATCTCCTCAATAGAGATCTTTCTCTCGCTTACTTTGTAGCCCTTCTTCTTGCATATCTCGATAGCAGACTTTCTTGTGATACCAGGGAGAACAGAGCCAAGAAGCTGTGGTGTAACAACTTCGCCGTCAATAACGAAGAAGATGTTCATTGAACCAACTTCCTCAACATACTTTCTCTCAACACCATCAAGCCAAAGTACCTGCTCGTAATCCTGCTCGTGAGCTTCTTCCTGACCTGCAAGCGAGATAGCGTAGTTAGCGGCTGTCTTAGCAAAGCCTGTACCGCCTCTTACGGCTCTTACATACTTGTTCTCAACATAGATCTTAACAGGGTTAAGACCGGTTGAATAGTAAGCGCCTGAAGGTGAAAGAATAATGATGAACAGATAGTGGTCAGCAGGCTTAACACCTACATATGGGTCAACTGCGATGATAAATGGTCTGATGTAAAGGGAAGCGCCCTCAGTGTGAGGTACCCAGTCCTGCTCCATTTTAACAAGAGTTTTCAGAGCGTAGAGCATATCCTCTTCGTTTATCTTAGGAATTACCATTCTCTCAGCAGAGTTGTTCATTCTCTTAAAGTTCTCCTGCGGTCTGAAAAGCTGAACAGAGCCGTCAGCAGTACGGTAAGCCTTAAGACCCTCGAATATCTCCTGACCGTAGTGCAGGCACATAGCAGCAGGGGAGAGTGAAAGGTCGCCGTAAGGCACGATCCTAGCGTCATGCCAACCCTGACCTGCGTCATAATTCATAACAAACATATGGTCAGTAAAAATGTGACCGAAACCAAGCTTTGTCTCGTCAGCTGGTTTTTCCTTTGGAGTAGTGGTACGTTCGATCTTGATATCTAACATACAGATCCTTCTTTCTTAAATTAATGATCGGCTCGCCAAGCGAACCTTTACCACATATATTATAATACTTATTGTGATCTTTTTCAAGAGGTTTTGCAAAAAAAATTCATTGCTACAGGAAAAATATGCAGGATAACATTTTGAAAACTGCATTTTTATACAACTGTATGAAAACTGTTGAGAAATCGTCATAAAATTGTCTTTATATTGTAGGAAATACTCCTTGAAAAAAAGGTGATAGTGTTGTATAATAGGGTAAAATAAATGTGAAACTAGTATATTATAATAAGGTTATATAAGGAAAGGTAATGTTATGAACGATAGAGAAAGAAAGGATAATGAGCTTGGTATAGATCTTGATATGAAAGGTCTTACCCTCGACAGCGATGAAGCCGCAAAGCCGCAGGCGCAGAACCGCCCTATGAGCCATGAGGATATGGCAAGAATGATCGCTAAAAATATGGCAATGCATGACGGCGGCTTTGACGAGCCTATCACTCCCGTAAGAGGAGTTTCAGACTTTGGCGAGGAAACTATCAAGCCTAAAAAGCCCAAAACAACTGAAACACGCAGTAAAAATGCAAAGCCTGCATCAAAGCAGACTTCAAAGAGCGGCTCAAAGAATGGGAAAAAGAAGAAAAAGAAGTCTTCGTCAGGAAAGACTGTCGCAATAGCAATATGCTCAGTTGTTGGTGTTATGATAGTCGCCGCAGGTGGCTTCTATCTGTGGGGCATGAATTCGTATAAGGATAGATTTCTTGGAAATACATATATAAACGGCATCGAGGTCAGCGGAAAGACCAAGGCGGAAGCCTATAAGCTCGTAAGCGAGCAGGCTGTTATCCCAAAAGCCATCACCGTTACAAAGAAAGACGGCACAACATTTTCCATAAAGCTGTCTGAAATAGGCTATAACGATAATACTCAAAACCTTATCACACAGTATTATACTCAGCAAAACCACTATTCATGGTTTTCTTCTGCCATGAAGCGTACGGATTTCACTTTTGAATCTAAGTTCAAGTACGATAAGGCTAAGCTTGAAAAGGTGCTGAAAAGAAAGGTGCTTGACTCCCAAAGCACAAAAGATCCTGAAGACGCCTATATCAAAAAAGGCGACGACAACAGCTATGTTGTGGTAAAAGAAACCACGGGCGACGCTGTGGAGGAGAATAAGATAGACGAGCTTTATTCCTATGTGGAAAATCAGATTGACGACGGTAGCTTTGACGTTGATATCTCAAAGGCAGATTGCTATAAAAAGCCTGCCATAACAGCAGATATGCTTGAAGAGACCTGCAAGAAGCTCAATAACCTTAACGATATCGAAATAACATTCGATTTTATCTACACCACCGAAACTCTCACGGGTGATACTATCATGGATTGGATAACCTTTGACGAGGATAACGCCGAAGCCGGCTATACAGTTGATGAAGATAAGGCAATGGCATATGTTGAAGATCTTGCAGATAAGTATGATACCTATGGCAAGGACAGAGAGTTCAAGACCACAAAGCGTGGAACTATCACTATCCCCGAGGGCCAGGGCTGTTACGGCTGGTGGATAGACCAGCAAAAGACCTGCGACCTTATCGTGGACCTTGTTGAAAAGGGCGAGTCTGCCGAAACTGAGCCTGTCTACTATGTAAACCCTGACTCAGCCTATGAGTATACCTGCAATAAGGATTGGCGTACAGCCGATAAGGATTACGGCAACACTTATATCGAGGTAGACCTTACTGCACAGCATTTGTGGTATTATAAGGACGGCAAGCTCACAATGGAGTCTGATATAGTTTCAGGCTATCCAAGCAAGTCAAGAAATACCCCTGGCGGTGTTTATAAGCTTTGGTATAAGGAAAAGGGCAAGACCCTCAGAGGATCAGCAGACGGACAGTCTTACGCTTCCTATGTTGACTATTGGAACAACGTTTCCACTATCGGCATAGGACTTCACGACGCATCATGGCAGAACGGCAACTTTGGCGGTGAGCGTTATAAGTCAAGCACATGGGGCTCACACGGCTGTATAAATATGCCTTTAGATAAAGCAAAATACGTTTATGAAAAAATAGATATGGGTACTCCTGTATTTATGTATTGGTAAGAGATAATAGCAAGGCAATACGGACAACTCGTATTGCCTTTGCTTTTAGTTTCAGTTAGGAGAATTTATGTACATTACAGATGAAGACAACCCACGCCTGCCATTTCTGCGTGATAAAACTTCAAAGCTCACCACCTCGCCGGGCTGTTATATAATGAAAGACAAAATGAAAAAGATAATATATATCGGCAAGGCGAAAAATCTCCGCAACCGTGTGACATCTTATTTCAGAAAGTGTCAGGATCACCTGCCAAAGGTGTGGAAAATGGTGTCCCACGTCTATGACTATGACTTTATCGTCACCGACTCCGAGTTCGAGGCACTTGTCTTGGAGTGTTCTCTTATAAAGCAGTATACCCCGAAGTATAATATCCTGCTGAAAGACGATAAGGGCTATAGCTATATCAGGGTCACAAATGAGGACTATCCACGCCTGCAAGCCGTATTGCAAAAATACGATGACGGAGCAGAGTATATAGGACCCTATACAAGCTCGTTCGCAGTAAAACAAGCCGTTATCGAAGCCAATAAAGTCTTTATGCTCCCTACCTGCACCCGAAAATTTCCGCAGGATTTCAGAAAACAGCGTCCCTGCCTTAATATGCACATCAAGCAGTGTATGGGCGTTTGCACAGGAAAATTTTCCAAAGAGGAGTATAATTCTATAGTCCGTCAGGCGGTGGACTATATCCGAAACGGCTCGTCAGATTCAGTTGAAAGACTCACCGAGGAAATGAACAAAGCCGCTGAGGAGCTTGACTTTGAGCTTGCCGCAAAGCTTCGTGACCGTATCCAAGCCATACAAAAAGCCGCTGAAAGTCAGAAGATAATTAATGACGATATTCGTGACACTGATATAATCGCCATTGCTCAAAATGGCGAAATGGCGTGTGCAAGCGTTATAATGTATCGTGGGGGCAGACTTTTTGATAAGGCTTCCTATTTCCTTGGCGAAAAAGACGACAGCGTAAAAATGCGTGAAGATTTTCTCATGCAGTATTATTCCTCCAAAGACAGCATACCGAAAGATATCCTCCTTGACGAGGATATCACAAACGGCGAGATAATAGAGAAATTTCTCCGCCAGAAGTATGACCATGCCGTGAATATCTCTACTCCGAAAAGAGGACAGTTTCTCCGCCTTACCACTCTTGCCAAAAGCAACGCCACCGAGTATCTCTCCATAAAAGTCGGCAGAACGAGTCGTGAGATAACCGCCCTTGAGGAGCTTGCCAAAGCATTGGGACTTCCCAAGACCCCGAAATATATCGAGTGCTACGATATATCAAACCTCGCCTCTACAAATATGGTCGCAGGCATGGTGGTCTTTGAAAACGGCAGACCATGCAAGAAGTATTATAAAAAGTTTTCTATCAAAACAGTTGCAGAGCAAAACGACTATGCCTGTATGCAGGAGGTCATAGAACGACGCTTTAGAAACTATTTTGAGAAAACAGATGAGGGCTTTTCTATTATGCCCGACCTTATCCTCCTTGACGGCGGAAACGGCCACGTCAATGCCGTTGAGCCTGTCTTAGAGCGAATGGGTGTGACCTGCCCATTGTTCGGACTTGTGAAAGACTCAAAGCACCGCACACGAGCCGTTGCCACAGGGGGCGGAGAAATAAGCCTTGCAAAGTGCAGAGCGGCATTCAATCTTGTTACCGCCATTCAGGACGAAGTCCATAGAGTAGCCATAACCTATCAGGCACAGAAGCATAAAAAGAATGCCCACCGACTTGAGATAACCAAGGTCAAAGGCATAGGCGATAAAAAAGCCGCCAAGCTAATAACCGAGTATAAGACCAAAGAGGCTCTCAAAAAAGCCACAGTAGAGGAGCTTGCAAAGACCGCAGGTGTAAATATAGACACCGCAAGAGAGCTTAAAGAAATAATAGACGAAATGTAGGGATAGAATTGATAGAAAATACCAAAGACATAGACGAGCTGGAATTTATAAACAGCTTTTCCCATTCAGGCAAGCCAGTGAAAGACCTGTCCAGAATAAAAGCTTTGCTTTCCGACCTTGGCGACCCGCAGGACAGCCTTAAATTCGTTCATATCGCTGGCACCAATGGCAAAGGTTCAATGGCGCAGATGTTCAGCGAGGTCTTTCAGTGCGCAGGGCTGAGAACAGGTCTTTTCACCTCGCCTTATATAATAAGCTATACCGACAGGATAAAAATAAACGGCATTGATATCCCAAAGCCTGCCCTTGCGAAAATGGCAAAGCGTGTGAAAGCCGTCACCGATATGCACTGCGACCGTGAGAATTTCTCTCAGTTTGAAATAACCACCGCCATAGCTTTCCTCTATTTTGCCGAGGAAAACTGCGATATAGTCGTCCTTGAAACAGGTCTTGGGGGACTTTTAGACAGCACCAACGTTATAAAAACCCCTGTCCTAACAGTCATAGGCTCAGTGGACTTCGACCATACCGCCATTTTAGGTGACACCCTTGAGAAAATAGCCTATCAGAAAGCAGGCATTATAAAACCCCACTGCCCATGCGTTTTGAGTGCAGGCAATGACATGAAAGTTATCCGCACCGTCAGAGAGCAGGCGGTGAAAAATCTTTCTCAGCTGGTTATCCCCGACATCAACCAGCTCAAACTTATAAGCTGTGACGTTTTCGGCTCAGAGTTTGAGTTCAAGGGACAGCATTATGAAGTCACCATGGGCGGAGCACATCAGGTACTGAACGCCATGAGCGTCATAAGCGGAATACGCCTTATCAACGATACCCTGAAAATTCCGCAGGATAAAATTGCCGAGGGCATCAAAAAAGCCCAGCTCCAAGGAAGAGTGCAGATACTCAGCCGAGAGCCGCTTTTGATACTTGACGGAGCACACAATCCAGACGGTCTGTCAGCCTTGGCAGGCGTATTGGAGCATTGCCCAAAACGCCCATGCTACGCTGTTTTGGGAATGTGCAGGGATAAAAACATCACCGAGGCAGTAAAGAAAATTATACCGTATGTAGACAAATTCTACACAGTTGACGGTTTCAGCGACAGAGCCGAAACTGCCTCTGACCTTGCCGACATCATAACCAACGCAGGCGGCAGGGCAGAGCAAAGTCCAAAGCTTGCCTTTGAAATGGCACGTCAGCTAATAAACGGGAATCCTCACGGAGTGAATCTTATATGCGGTTCGCTTTTCCTATGTGCCCGGGTGCTTAATGAAATGAAAGATGATTAACGTACATCAGTAGGGGCGACCTCAGGTCGCCCGATTTTTTTGCCTCACAAACTTGCGATATCCGCACAAATCGTGTATGGTCGAACACTGTTCACCAACTGTAAAACTCTCCCACCGCACCTGTAGGGGAGCGGCTCAATTTCTGCTTTGCAGAAATGCGACATCCCGTTCGGAGGTGTAAATCTGTGTTTGTTATATCTTTGATGCCAAATTATTTTCGGAACAGTTTGTTGTGCCGCAAAATCGCTGCCGCTCTTTGCGGAATTCATTTTGTTTAATGGGATAGAAAAAAAGCGGTGCAGAGATTTTTTCTCCGACACCGCTTTGTTGTTTCTTTTACTT
>ENA-ORTB01001522-ORTB01001522.1-human-gut-metagenome-genome-assembly--contig:-NODE-1522-length-25211-cov-3.478017_pt1 | contig 25211 bp, 24 predicted proteins | sample MGYA00241905_ERZ509174 | MGnify/ENA primary metagenome ERZ509174 (study PRJEB26280, sample SAMEA2338851) | human gut metagenome | biome: human gut; feature: human-associated habitat; material: faeces... | reverse complement strand
ATAGCCTTCGATGGCATGTGTCAGGGCATCCATACCTGTGGCAGCTGTTAAACCCTTTGGCATGGAGGACATCATATCCGGATCAACAATGGCAATGATCGGCATATCGTGAGGGTCTACGCAGACAAATTTACGTTTTCTTTCAACATCTGTGATGACATAGTTGATGGTTACTTCTGCGGCAGTGCCGGCTGTTGTTGGAACGGCAATGATCGGAACACAAGGTTTTGTTGTCGGCGCAACACCTTCCAGACTTCTGACATCTTCAAATTCAGGATTCGCGATGATGATGCCGATGGCTTTGGATGTATCCATGGATGAACCGCCGCCGATGGCGATAATATAATCGGCACCGGATACTTTGAATGCCTGAACACCATGTTGAACATTTTCAATAGTAGGATTGGCGTTGATATCTGTATAAAGTTCGAATGTTAAATCATTAGCAGTCAGAATGTCTGTTACCTTGGAAGTAACATTGAATTTTACGAGATCGGGATCGGAGCATACAAAAGCCTTTTTGAAGCCGTGAGCCTTTGCTTCTGCAGCGATTTCCTGGATAGCACCTGAACCATGATAAGAAGTTTCATTCAACATAATACGATTTGCCATAATTAAAATCTCCTTTGCTTTTTTCTATTATTATTCTTATTGAGAAACGTTATCAATTTCTATGATTCTATTTTACACAATTTTTGATAAATGTCAATAGTTATTAGGAATGATTCTCAATTATTTTTTATTTATTTAATTAGCCTTTGACCTGTCTATCCTTATTCTGTAAAAAGCTGTTTATCTGTGTTCTCCAAGGAAGAACAATGCCAGTGTTCCGGGACCTGAGTGTGCTCCGATCACCGGACCGACATAGGATATCGTGATCCTGTCATTTCCGAATCTCTCTTTAATAATAGAAGCAAGTTTCTCTGCATCTTCTATACAATCACCATGACTGATAAAAATATCCTGATCTTCCGGATGTACCGCCAGCTTCTCCATCCGGTTTGCAAGCTCCGTGATCGCTGCTTTTCTTCCTCTGACCTTACTTACATTGATCAGATGTCCTTCATCATCGACATGCAGGATTGGCTTGATCGAAAGCATCGTTCCAACCGTTGCTGTCACCCCTGATATACGACCTCCTCTTTTTAAGAAGAAAAGATCGTCTACTGTAAACCAATGGCATAGCTTTAACTTGATTTCTTCTATATACTGTGCATTCTCCTCCAGACTTTTTCCTGAATCTTTTGCCTGACATGCTTTGTATACCAAAAGTCCCTGTCCCATAGATGCCGCAAGGGTATCAACACTGATCATCTTTCGTTCCGGATACTCCTCCATTAATTCCTGACCGGCCATATACACGGTCTGATAAGTAGAACTAAGCCCGGATGAAAAGCCCAGATATAAGATATCTTTCTTCTGATTAAATAAAGCTTCTATTGCCTCCGATGCCTGCGAGATATTTGCTGCAGAAGTCTTGATATTTGCCCCATTCCTTAATTTGCTATATACTTTCTCAATATCTGCCTGATCATTATGAAAACTTCCCTCGCCCTCAACAATAAAATCAAGCTGTAAGATCTCCAGTTGATATTTCTTCACGATATCATCCGGCAGATCACAGGATGAATCTGTCAATATAACATAATCATTCATTTTAACATCCTCCATTACCATTTTATGGCAAATATGGTTTTTAAAACCACATGATATATTTTATCAAATCGTTATGTAAAGTATACCACACCTTATAAATGTTCTCAATATATTCTGTTGCATCCAATTAAAAAGAGAACCCTGTTTTTTCAGGATTCTCCTTATTTCTTTTCTTATAAATTAATATGTTCTATTGGAATAGTAATAATATAATGTCTCACCAGCACCAGTCTTTGTATTATACATCACAACATATACATATGCATTATTTACCTTGGATAACGTAATCTTTTTTGAAAAACTTGTTTTGTCGAGCCATGTATAAGATTTTCTTGTTGACCCATTTACAACATATACGCTTCGAATCTTCCATCCTGCGTTAGCTTTGATCGATAACTTCTTTTTAGATACTTTCTTATTCAGTCTGTAATCATCATTCTTTGCATATTTGGATGCGTAATTCTTGCTGCCAATCTTGAACGTCTTTACCGGATTCGTATACTTCTTTACCGTAAGCTTTGTCTTGATCTTTACTCCCTTTGCTGTACAGGAGATTGTTGTTGTTGCTGCCTTCTTGCCAAAATATGCTTTAACATATCCATCTTTTGCTTCTACACGGATATCCTTGTTCGTGCTTTTCAATTTTTTGATCTCTGACTTTTTAGAACATCCTATAATTGAAATTATAGTGTAATATGAAGAATACTGATCCCCAGGCTTGTAAGTAACAACTCCGTTACTTGGATAAAAATAAACCTTTTTGCTTGTTGCAGCGCTTACATCCTTCATGCTGGTTGCCGGTACTGCTAATAATGTGAATACCATTGCAAGAGCTAAAAATACAGCTAATAATCTCTTTGTTGCTTTTTTCATTTTTTCTACTACCTCCATAAAATCATCTTTTATCCGGCGGCATTCTGACCTCTCATCTGTATGCCCCAAATTTAGTTTTATTTTATACTATTTCCCATTTTTTTACAATAGGTGCAACGCATTTTAATTCTAAATTAATGTACCTTATTCATCTTCTCCATACCATTTAAAGAAACGTTTTGCATATTTCTCTGCCTTGTTTCTTGAGAAGTTAAATCCACGGATCGCACCTTTTTCTTTATAGGTATCCCGGATGCCATTAAAATACCATTCCATTCTGTCGTACGAGAAGCCCTCGATATCCTTATAATTATTATATTTGTTATAATAATCGTCGTATTGGTAGTTATCGTACTCGTAGTAATCATCATCCTGTCCCGTCATATAGTTATCTACAATGAACTCATATACTTCTTCCGCTCCGTCTGCACCAAGTGATGTCACATACCGGAAATCCACATCCTTCGGATTCTGATTCTCCAGATTATATCTGGCAACCAGATAAGCCGGACGAAGGAATGATACGATGATATATACAGTAACGATCACAAACATCGAATAACGCACCAGCGGAAAACGGTCCGTATAGATTCTGACGATCACTCCTGCAAGTACCACAGCAAGCACTGCCAGAGCGGCAAATACCAGAATCCTCATATAAGTAAGATCATATGCTTTGATATACATTGTCATACGAAGTGCCGAAGATGCGATCATCACATAGGTACAAGCCGACATAATGGTCAGCACAATATTAAGCACTGTACTTTTACGGAAAATTGCATGACAGATCAATACCAGTATCACGTTCAGCACCGATACGAACATAAGCTGGAAGAAGCCCTGTCTGGCATATTCCGCATAAGTCATATCATCCGGCAGCGACATATTATTTGTAAACAGATAAAGGATCTGGATCACTGAGAATAACAGATATACCAGGGTAAGCAGTCCCATTGCTGTGATCGCAATGATCGGTTCATGTGTTTCTGCTTTTGCCTGTCTGTGATGTCTGCTTCCAAACGGTGCCGCAACAATAATTCCATATGTAAATAGTAACGCCGCAAATGCAAATACCAGAAACCAGATTGCATCCCATGACAGGAAAATATTTCCAAGTAATGTTTCAACTGCATCTCCAAATATCTGATCTGCACTGGAAAGCAGGCTGATCATTACGAACAGCAATGGAATCGCAACGACAACACCGATCAGAATATAGACAAATTTTGCACGTTTTCTTGCATTTTCATGTTCTCTGTTATATTGTCTGTAGTCTGAGAAAAAACGGTCAAAACAGGTAAACGGCTCTGCCATCTTCTCGATAACAGCAAGACCATATTCGACAAATCCCATGTTTTTAAGATCATCAAAATACCGGAGAAGTCCTGCACACACAAGGAATAAAATGCAAAGATGATCCAAAACGATCAAAAATGAATCATCGGTCCTGCAAACTGATACTCCAAGCAAAAGGATACCTGCATAATGTGGAATCAGCTTCGTCTGCTTTCCAAAAAGTTTTCCAAAAAATAACGATTCTCCGTCATTTACCGGCAGATTCTTCTCATGGCGCATGATACTGAAGCTCATAAATAAAACGGTCATAACCGCCATGAATACAGCACAGATACTTGCATAATTCCGATACATCAGCACACTGTAGATCATAGCATACCCAAATGCAAAACCGCCAAAGATCTCAAAGCGCTCCGGAGACACTCCCGGTCTTGATCTTCTCGGCTTATAATTGTAATTTGACTGCCATCCAAAATTTGGCGGCACATTATTATAATTTGGCTGTCCGCCAAAGTTTGGCGGCGTATTATTATAATTCTGTTGTTCACCAAAGTTTGGCGGTACATTATTATAATTCTGTTGTTCACCAAAGTTTGGCGGTACATTATTATAATTCGGCTGTTCTCCAAAATTTGGCGGTGTATTATTTATATCCATATTAAGTAACCTCCCATTCCTTCCTGTAACGAAAAATCCTACGTCCATAGTTTCATGTTACCCTTTTTTTGTCAAGTAAATATTTGTTAATATACTTATATAGCAAAAACGCCAACTCTTCTGATAACTTTGTAAAATAAAAACTTCCGGATAGGAACCTCTGTTTTACAATACAAGGTCATATCTGGAAGTTTTTCCTTTATATTCTCTTACTGATATTTTAATTTTTCATCTTCAAACTCTTCCAAACGCTGTCTGTATGCTTCCATAATAACGGATTCATACGCAAGAACCGGTTCTTTTATACCAAGTAATTGCATCAGATACTTTACAAACAACGGATTCATAATAAGAAATGGTCCAACTGTATATGTTGCAAAGAAATTCTTTCTCTTCAAACCTTCTTGTTTTATTCCCGGATGAAAACCATCCCCGCGAATCACATCATAGAAATAATCCTTTGAATTATCTCCATAAGAATGACTGAACTGCGCTTTAAAACCAACCAGCTTTATATCTTCATACTGTCCAAATACAAGAGAATGATATCTATGCATCATATCTCTCTTTGCATAGGTATTAAAAATACCAAGTCCTTCTATTCGACTTCCATCTTCATTCTCAATGTACTGTTCAACGATCTCGACTGCATTCCCGGTAAAGAGAAATACTGTTCCAGCCTCGATTTGCTCTTCCAGTTCTTTCTTATATGGTTTCAATGCCTGAATCGCCAATTCCTGCTGATTCTCTGTCATTGCTCCCATATATACAAGGTTTGCCTTGCCCTCTGTAAATGCCGGTTTATCATATAAGCCGGTATAAATAACTGTTGCCTCCGGCATACAGTCTTTTAAATAATTTACGTTCTGTAATTCACCGAAAAGATTGGCAAATTCTCCATATAGAACTTCTATTGTAATATCTGTTCCCATTTGTTATGCCTCTCTTTCCTTCAAATACTGTTTCAGATTATCCCGAAGTACAAGTGCTGTATCATTTTCATGAATATCATGAAGAATGTATACACTGTCTGTTCCATCCAGATTCAGGGATTTATATGCACCTGCTTCATCCGTTGTCTCTTTGATCTTTTCCTCCGGAACCCCGGCCATCATTAAACGGAGCTTATAATCTTTCGTCCGCAGACCACCTATTACGATGTTCGTAATATTCGGCTGATTTAAGAACTCAAAATCCGTATCAAAGATCCATGTCATATTTTCAGATGAATTTTTCCGGTCAAATATATCTTCCAGCAAAAGAATGACCTCTTTATTTCCCGGTTCCTTAGACACATAATCAAATACACAGGAACATGCAATTGGATTCTGTCCTTTTGCCATATTGGTCACTATCGTGATCCCATCCACTGTACTTCTGGAATATCTCGATTCCACAATATTAAGATTCTGGATCGCGTTCCGGATCTGCTCACCTGTCAAACCAAATTCACGAAGAGCGGTAACTGCAGTCAGCTCATTGTACAGATTAAATGTACTGTTGCTGATCATCGGATACTGTTCCCTGCTCTCATTATGTGTAACTGTTATTACTTTGTTCTCATAATCAACATCTGCCTTATAATCGCCTTCCGGTGACGTATATCCACAGAACTCACAGACAGCTTTTCCAATATGATGATACCGGACATAGTTATATTTTAATTTATGATGACACTTTGGACAGATCCGCATATCATTGATCAGATTAATACATTCCTCCCGGTCAGATGGAAGTCTGTTGATTGAAAAGTATGTTTTTTCATTTTCCGATCCAAGATTTGAACTAATCAGATCATCCGCATTTAAGATCAGATGTGATTCTTTTGGCATATTATTATTGATAAAGTTAAAAATAAACTCCGGGTTTGCATTTCTCTGAATGGAATCACGGAACAGGTTCGTACATACCGCATATGTTGGTTTTACGTATGGATAGATCAGCTTTGAACTTCTTTCATCGACTTCAAATACTGCATATTCTTTCTTTGCCTTTCCTGTCAGAGTACTTCCTGCGATCAATGAACTCGCTACTCCGGCATTCACATTAGAACCAGCACGGTTGTTCAAAACGTCATAGCCATTTGCCTCCAGAATATCTATGATCATATTACATACTGTTGTCTTGCCGTTGGTTCCTGTTACTGTTATGATCGTTTTCGGTTTATCTATACATCCCATGAAATCCGGACAAAGCTTGACTGCCAGCTTTCCCGGAAAATAACTTGCGTTCATCTTCAACATTCTCTGCATGGTTCTTGCCAGTTTGCCCATGAACAAAGCAAAAAAGAACCTTACATTCTTTTTATACATCTAGCTACCTCATTTCATATCTGTAAATTATCATTAGTATGTCCATTTAAGCCACATATAATATAACCACTTATTCAAAAATATGTCAATCAATTTGCCTTATTTATTCAGTTTATTTCGCCAACACCCTCTTTTACTTAAAAATGGCATCTGCCGGATCAGGCAGATGCCAACTTGTTTTTTCAATATCGAGGGTTTCTTTTATTCTTCCTCATTCACCTGAGAAAGCTTGGCTGCCTGATCTGCTGCGATCAGACTGTCGATAATCTCATTCAGATCACCGTTTAAGATCTGTTCCAGCTTATACAAGGTGAGTTTGATTCTGTGATCGGTTACACGACCTTCTGGGAAGTTATAAGTACGAATCTTCTCTGAACGATCTCCGGTTCCAATCTGGCTCTTACGGTCTGCAGCTTCTGCATCATGCTGCTTCTGAAGCTCCATATCATACAGCTTGGAACGGAGCAGCGCAAATGCCTTCGCCTTATTCTGAAGCTGGGACTTCTCGGTCTGGCTGTAAATCACGATACCGGTTGGTATATGTGTCAGACGAACGGCTGAATCTGTTGTATTGACACACTGACCACCGTTACCGGATGCTCGCATGACATCGATACGGATATCATTTTCATTGATCTCTACATCAACTTCCTCTGCTTCTGGCATAACTGCAACTGTTACAGTTGAGGTATGGATTCTTCCGCCAGACTCTGTCTTCGGGATTCTCTGTACGCGGTGAACTCCACTCTCATATTTCATCTTGGAATATGCACCATCACCTGTGATCATGAATACCGCTTCCTTGAAACCACCGATTCCATTCTCATTCACGCTCATCAGTTCTACTTTCCATTTGAACTGATCAACGTATTTCTGATACATTCTGTAGATCTCATATGCAAATAATGCGGCTTCATCTCCGCCTGCACCTGCACGGATCTCGACGATAACATTCTTGGAATCGTTCGGATCTTTTGGAAGAAGCAGAATCTTTAATTCATTTTCCGTCTTTTCTACTGTTGCCTTTGCTTCATTTAATTCTTCCTTCGCCATTTCACGAAGCTCTTCATCATTTTCTTCTTCAAGCATAAGCAGACTGTCTTCGATCGTCTGTTTTGCATCTTTATATTCTTTGTACTTTTCTACGATAGGAGTCAGTTCACTCTGCTCCTTCATTAATTTGCGGAATTTGTTCTGATCAGATACGATATCCGGATCTGTCAACTGGTTATTTAATGTATCAAGTCTGTCTACTAAATCTTCTAATTTATCAAACATAATAATCCTCCTGCAGCACATGCTCATTTCCTGTTCATGTGTCTGTTAATATATCCAGCCTTTTTTCAGGCTTTTCTTCCAATTACAACCCTGTCATTTTCTGCGAGGTCTTTCACTACGCGTACATCTTCAAAATGCTTATCTACAAGGAGCTGCTGCACATCATGTGCCTGATGATTACCAATTTCAAATAAAATATATCCTTTTTCATTTAAATAACTCTCCGCATTTTCTATAATTGCTCTGTAAAACTTCAATCCGTCCGCATCGCCGTCCAATGCCAGCCTCGGCTCATAATCCCGAACCTCCGGCATCAATCCGTCAATCACTTTGCTCTCTATATATGGTGGGTTAGACAAGATCATATCATATCTTTTATCTATCTTATCAAATAAATCTGATTTTATAACAGTATAATCAGATACTTCTAATCGTTTCGCATTTTTTGTCGTAAGTGCGATCGCGGAATCTGAGATATCACACAGATCTATATGAATATTCTGATTCATAAGTGCTACCGACAATCCGATGCACCCGGAACCACAGCACATATCCAGCACAGACATCTTATCAGAATGTATGTCCTGAATCAAGCGGTTTGCCTGTTCCACCAGAACTTCTGTGTCAAATCTTGGAATCAGTACATCCGGTGCAGTCTCAAAATCATACCCCATAAAGCACTGTATGCCTGTTATATATTGTAACGGAATACGTTTTGACCTTTTATCGATCAACGCTTCATAGGAAGAACGAATCGTTTCGGTAACATCTTCCTGCCGGTTCATAATATATGCCATCTTATCCTGCTTTGATACAAAGAGCCATAATAACTCTGCATCGATATCTGCATCCGGCACATTATGTTCGTTCAGTTTTTCTTTTCCTGCTGTTACAAGCTGATACTGAGTCATACGTCTATTTCCTTTTACATTCACTGGCATCATTTCAATTTCTTAATCTTCGATCTCTCCACGCTTCATAGCGTCCTGATAAGCACGCCAGTCGATCACCGCTTCTACCGAACGAATTGCCACCTCACACATCTCAAGATCCGGTTCCTTCGTCGTAAGACGCTGTACCCACATACCGGGTACACTTAATATATTCGCAAGCTTTGAGTCACTTCTGCCTGCAAACATGATAAATTCATACGAGATTCCCGCAATAATCGGAACCAGAAGTACACGCGACAGCAATCGCAGCCACATAGACTTCACATTTATAAACATAAATACAATAATGCTTATGATCATAACGACTACCAAAAAACTGGTTCCACAGCGTTTATGGTATCTGGAATGTTTCTTTACATTTTCCGGAGTCAGCGGATCGCCTGCTTCAAAACAGTTGATCGTCTTATGCTCTGCACCATGATACATAAATACACGTTTGATATCCTTCATCAATGATATTAATACTACATATGCAAGAAAGATCACCAACCGAAGCACACCTTCCGCTACCGCTATCAATGCATTGCTTTTTGTCACATGCTCAAGTAGTCCTGCAATAAATGCCGGAAGCAGCATGAATAATGCGATCGCAATGGCAAGTGATACAATAACGGTTCCGATCATCATCAGATCATCTCCTGTACTGCTTTCTTTTTTATTGTTTTTACTGCCGTTCTCACCTGAACCGCTTCCATTATTACTTTCTGTATCTGACAACCTGAAATCATCTTTATTTTCACTCTTTCCAGTCGGTTCTTCCTCTTCATAAAAATCGGCTGAATATGTCAGCGTTTTAACTCCAATTACCAGCGACTCAAAGAAATTAACCACTCCACGAAGAATCGGCAATTTCAGGATTTTATATTTTTCACCTATCGGTGTATAGCTTTCTACTTTAACTTCAATTTCCTGATCCGGCTTTCTGACTGCTACTGCGTACTGATCCTCGTATTTCATCATTACGCCTTCGATCACCGCCTGACCACCTATTCTGGCTCTTTTCAAATTCTATACCTCGTAAAATTGTTTCCTAAAACAAAAATAGGCTGAGATTAAAAGCTTTAACCTCAACCTATCATCCTTTTTATTAGTTTGACTGTGAAACACCGTACTTACGGTTGAACATATCAATTCTACCACGAGCCTTAGCTGCCTTCTGCTGGCCTGTATAGAATGAATGACACTTTGAGCAAATTTCTACATGAATTTCTTCTTTTGTAGAACCTGTAACAAATTCGTTTCCGCAGTTACATACAACCTTTGCCTGATAATAATTTGGATGTATTCCTTCTCTCATTTAATCTCACCTCTTTATTATATTATTGATATATGAGAATAGGCCATCAGCCTCACTTCTTCATAAAACACAGCTTTTGTATTCTAACATAAACCGGCATAGAAATGCAAGTGTTTTTTTATTTTCTTAGCAATGATTTTTTAACATAATAGATAAACTCTTTATTATTCTTGGTCCGAACGAATAATTTCAGTACATCCTCCAGCATATCCTCTGCCTTATTACCGGATAATATCTTGTGAAGTGCATATACAACTTCCTGTTCTTCCGGTGATAATAACAGATCATCCCGTCTGGTACTGGATTTTGCAATGTCGATTGCAGGGAAGATTCTCTTTTCTGCGAGCTTCCGGTCAAGCACCAGTTCCATATTACCGGTTCCTTTGAATTCCTCGAATACGACATCATCCATCTTGCTTCCTGTCTCAACCAGCGCTGTCGCAAGGATCGTAAGACTTCCACCCTCACGCATGTTCCGGGCAGCACCAAAGAATTTCTTCGGCATATGTAACGCCGCAGGATCAAGACCACCGGATAAGGTTCTTCCACTTGGTGGAACTGTAAGGTTGTACGCTCTTGCAAGTCTCGTAATACTGTCTAATAAGATCACGACATCTTTCTTCTGCTCTACCAGTCGTTTTGCACGCTCGATCACCATCTCAGATACACGCTTATGATGCTCTGGCAGCTCATCAAATGTCGAATAAATAACTTCTACATTGGGTCCCTCTATGGATTCCCTGATATCCGTTACTTCCTCCGGTCTTTCATCGATCAGAAGCACCAGCAAATGAATCTCACTGTATCTGGTACTGATACATTTTGCAATCTGTTTCAGCAAGGTTGTCTTACCTGTCTTTGGAGGGGAAACGATCATACCACGCTGTCCTTTACCGATCGGTGACAGCAGATCGATCATACGGATCGGAATCGGGCTGTCCTCCCCATCCATATTGATCCGTTCATTCGGGAAAATCGGCGTCAGATCTTCAAATGCTTTTCTTCCTGCAATGCTTGCAGGACTTTCTCCATTGACAGAAGCTACATATAATAATGCACCAAACTTCTCTCCCTGCGTCTTTACGCGGATATTTCCCATTATGATATCTCCGGTCTTAAGTCCAAATCTACGAATCTGCGCCGGTGATACATAGATATCCTGATCTCCCGGCAGATAATTGGCACTTCTTATAAATCCATAGCCTTCCGGCATTACTTCCAGGATTCCATGTGCCATCTTACCACTGTCAAGCTCCGGTCCATTTGGTTCCTGCTGAGCGGATGAGCCTTCCTGCCTGTTCTCAGGCTTCGTCTCCATTCTTACCTCTGCTTTTATCTCTGTATCTGCAGCCGTATTTTTTTCTTCTATAACAGATTTTTCAAATGCTGCTTTCTTTTCTGATACTACAGAACTTTCAACTGCTGCTTTTTTCTCTTCCATTGCAGCCTTTTCAAGAACTGCTTTTTCCATATTCATTTCCGGCTTTGTCATCTCGGTTGCAAGCGTTTTGTTCTCCTGAACATGGTCTTTTCTTCCGTTATTTACATTTGGTGTATTGTTTCCATGATAGGAATTGTTATTTCTGTTATTATTCCCCTGTGACCGATAGTCCTGTCTTTTTCCATTCCGGTTGGTCTGCCTTCCGGCAGTATTCCTATGCTGTCTTCTTCCGGATTCTCCTGATCTCTGGCCATTTTCTACCCGGTCCCTGTCCACTTTTTTTACAACATCTTCTTCGGATCTCTCCGGCTGCTCTGTGTGTTTCGTTTTTTCAGTCTGTTCTACTTTTTCTGGCAGCTCTACTTTTTCTGGCAGCTCTGCCTTTTTCGGTTTCCGTGTTCTTTCTGTCTTTTTTATTTTTTCAGCATCTTTTTTCTGTGAATTCACGTCCTGATTTTCTTTCGCATGGTCTGCTTCATCACTGTAATTTTTTTCAAGGAATTCGATCAGAGCCGGCTTACGAAGTGCTGATACACCCTTTATCTTATGCTCCTTTACGAATTGCTTCAATTCCTCTAATGATGCATTTTTGAAATCCATCTTTTACTCCTTCCAATTTTATCCGTTTTATTTAATTCACACACATTCTTATTCTTGGGGATTATCCTAATGAATTCTTTTCGAAACAGGTATATCAACTGTATGACTTACCTGTGCATCCTGCTTATCAGATATCCGGATGCCACATGAGCGTTGTATTTAATAGCCTTAGTATAGCATAAAAAAAAGTTTTGTAAATCATTTTCTTTCACCGCAGCATTGCTTCATTGATTTTATGCTTTTCTTGTGATACATTTATTCTTACAAAACATACAAAGGATATTATTATGAATACTGAATCGATCGTCTTATACAAATTAATTATATTATACATGCTGGATCGTGTGGATTTCACACTGACCAATTCCCAGATTTCCGATTTTGTTCTGACAAAGGGATATACGAACTACTTCACGCTTCAGGAAGCCATTAATGGACTGATCGAGTGTGATTTTGTCTATGTCTCCATGATACGGTCTTCTTCCCATTATAAGATCACTGACAAGGGTGAAGAAGCCTTAAGCATGTTTGAAAACCGTATTCCATATGCTATTAAACAGGATATCCTGGACTATTTCGATAATCAGAAAATTAATCTGAAAAACGAATCTGAGATCTATGCCGATTATGCCTTAAATGATTATGGCGAATATGTCGTTACCTGTGTGATCAAGGATCGGAAAGAAACTCTGGTCGATCTGAAATTTAACGTACCAACAAAAACGCACGCCGTTGCTATCTGTGATAACTGGCGTGCGAAAAGTGCCGAAGTATATGACTATCTCGTCAATACTCTCTGGCTGTATTCTGATGATAAGGGCGAAAAACAGTCCTGATCATTTATTCTGATTCTGCGATCCGGTCTTCGATCAATTGCAGGATCTCTTCTTTTCCCTGCTTGGTCTGTGCCGAGAACGGAATTATGATCGTTCTCTCTACCGGCTGGATCTTCTGTCTGATGATCTTCAGATTCTTCTGGATCTGGCTTCTCTTGATCTTATCAAGCTTTGTTGCAATAATTACCGGTTCATATCCGTTTTTTACAATCCAGTCATACATGATGCAATCATTCTCTGATGGCTCATGACGGATATCAATCAACAAAAATACAAGCCGCAACTGTTTTGAGGTATGCAGATACCGTTCTACCATCTTACCCCATTTTGCACGGATCTCTACGGATACCTGTGCATAGCCATATCCCGGAAGATCGACAAAATACAGATCATGATTAATATTATAATAATTGATCGTCTGTGTCTTGCCCGGCTGTGATGATGTTCTTGCGAGCGACTTCCGGTTTAACAATCCATTGATCAAGGAGGATTTTCCTACATTTGACTTACCGGCAAATGCGATCTCTGGCATCTCTGTCTCTGGAAGTGTACTTGTAATTCCACATACTGTTTCAAGTTCAGCACTCTTAATTATCATTTCTTTTCTCCTTTTGCAAGTGCAAGACTAAGCACCTGTTCCATTGTTTTCACACAGGTAATATCCAGCCCGTCTGTAATCTCTGTACTGATATCATTAAGGTCTCTGCGGTTCATCTCAGGGATCAGCACCTTCTTAATACCGATCGTTTTTGCTGCCAGAAGCTTTTCTTTTAAACCACCGATAGGAAGTACGCTACCCCGCAGAGTGATCTCTCCTGTCATCGCAAGATCTCCTCTTACCGGCTTATTAAATATCGCAGAATAAATGGCTGTCGCCATCGTGATTCCCGCAGAAGGTCCATCCTTTGGAACTGCTCCTTCCGGAATATGGATGTGGATATCATGCTTTTCAAAATAATCTTCACCCAGTGTCTCTGATTCCTTCATCGTACGGATATACGATAAACCTGTAACAGCAGACTCCTTCATGACATCTCCTAATTTTCCGGTAAGCTGTATACTGCCATTTCCTGGCATGATATTTACTTCTATATTAAGTGTTACTCCACCTACCGCAGTCCATGCAAGACCTCGTACAGAGCCTACCTTATTGGTCAGATCATAGCTGTCATCCATGTACTTCTCTGTTCCGAGAAGCTGTGGTATCATGTCCTTTGTTACTTTTACTGTCTCCACCTGTTCTGTAAGGATCATTCTGCATGCTTTTCTGCATATCTTATCAATATTTCGCTCCAGATCACGCACACCAGCTTCTCTGGTGTAATGACGGATGATATATTTGATCGCTGATCCATTGATCTTGAACTGCTTCTTTGTCAGTCCGTTTCTCTCGATCGCCTTATTGACCAGATACAGCTTTGCAATGTTGAACTTCTCATTTTCCGTGTATCCGCTGATCTCGATCATCTCCATACGATCGGCTAACGGTCCCGGAATCAGGGACGCATCATTTGCTGTTGCGATAAATAATACCTTGCTCAGGTCGATCGGCACTTCAAAATAATGATCGTAAAATTTATTATTCTGTTCGCTGTCTAAAACCTCTAACAAAGCAGAGGATACATCTCCCTTGTAGTCGCTGCTTACCTTGTCTATCTCATCAAGCAGTACCAGCGGATTCTCTGTCTTTGTCTTTGCGATCGACTGTGCGATCCTGCCCGGCATAGCACCGATATAGGTTCTTCTGTGTCCACGGATCTCTGCTTCATCCCGAACGCCGCCAAGTGACATACGGACATATTCTTTTCCTGTCGCGGTAGCGATCGATCTTGCGATCGATGTCTTACCGGTTCCCGGAGGTCCAACCAGACACAGGATCGGCATGTTGCCTTTTTCATTTAAGATATGAACCGCCAGATAATCTATGATCCGTTCCTTTACTTCTTCCAGACCATAATGATCCCGTTCCAGAATCTTAATTGCCTTTTCCAGATTATCATTCTCTTTTGAAGATTTGCCCCATGGATAGTCGAGCAAAGTCTCGATATAGTTTGTAAGGATACCGGATTCAGCAGCCATCGGCGGCAATGCACGAAGTCTGGATATCTCTTTCGTAAGCTTCTCTTTGACTTCCTCCGGAGCAGTCAGATTCTGTAAACGCTCCATATATTCATCTGCCGCTTTTTCTGTATTATCATCCTCGCCAAGCTCTTTCTTTATGACCTTCATCTGTTCCCGGAGAACATATTCTCTCTGATGCTTATTTACGCAGTCCTGTAATTTCTCCTGAATCTCCTGACGGATGGCTAAAATCTCCATCTCCTCATCCATCGTCTGAAGGATCTTCATTACACGTTCTTTTACATCGAGAGTTTCCAGTATCTCCTGCTTCTTCGTATATGGCGCAGGAATGAATTCTGTCACTCCATCGGCAAATTTTGCAAGGTCATCGATCGTAAGCAGTTTTTTATATAACAGCTTATTTGTTCCCATTCCATTTGCAAATGCTTGTCTGAGCTTATCCGTAAGCATACGGATCAATGTTTTTTCCTCTACTTCATCCAGATGGTTTGTTTCTTCTGTATCTATATATTCAAAGTCTGCATTATATGCTCCATCTTCCTTATAAAATGAAACGATCCTTGCACGTTTTTCTGCTTCGATCAGAATGCGGACTGTTTTGTTCGGCATTTTCAGATATTGTTTGATCTTTGCTGTAACACCGATCGGATAAAGATCAGGAACCTTGCTATTCTCCTTTACTTCCTTTGCCGTAACCAGCAGGATGCTGCAATCACCTTTCATCGCATTGGCAACTGCTTCACAGGATTCCTTGCTGATCACATCCAGATGTGAGGAAGTATCTGGCATTATAACAATATTGTTCAAAACGATCATCGGTCTGTTCCAGACGATATTATCCATACTTTTATCTCCTTTATATCAAAAAACCGGGATGCATAACATCCCGGCTTTCTGCTTAAGCTATTTCATCACTGTTTTTTACTGAACGCTTCTTCTTTATCTGCTTTTTCTCAGCCGGATTATCAGAATAAGTGATTTCTGGTTGTGCTCCATCCGTTATAACTTCTTTTGTGATCACGCATTTTGCAACTCTGTCATCTGATGGAATCTCATACATAAGATCAAGCGTTGCTTTCTCTATGATAGAACGAAGTCCTCTGGCTCCGGTCTTTCTCTCCATCGCTTCTTCTGCTATAGCGTAAAGCGCATCCTTATCAAATTCCAATTCCACGCCATCTAATTCAAATAATTTCTTATACTGCTTGCAGATCGCACTCTTTGTATCTGTCAGGATTCTTACAAGCGCATCCTTATTCAACAGATCAAGTGTAACTGTGATCGGCAGACGTCCGACAAATTCAGGGATCAGGCCATATTTTACAAAGTCCTGAGGAGTAACCTGCTTTAACAGTTCTCCGATATCCTGCTCTGTCTTATCAACAACCTCTGCATTGAAGCCGATGGCTTTCTTGCCGATTCTGTTGTCAATGATCTTCTCCAGACCATCAAATGCGCCACCGCAAATAAATAAAATATTTGATGTATCGATCTGTATAAATTCCTGATGTGGATGTTTTCTGCCACCCTGTGGTGGCACTGATGCAACCGTTCCCTCCACGATCTTTAACAGCGCCTGCTGTACACCTTCACCGGATACATCTCTGGTAATGGATACATTCTCGCTCTTCTTCGTGATCTTATCGATCTCATCAATATAGATAATTCCATGCTCTGCACGTTCTACATCATAATCGGCCGCCTGAATCAGCTTCAACAGAATATTCTCTACATCCTCACCAACATATCCGGCCTCTGTCAATGCAGTTGCATCGGCAATGGCAAACGGAACATTCAAGATCTTCGCAAGTGTCTGTGCCAGATATGTCTTACCGGAACCGGTTGGTCCGAGCATAAGAATATTACTCTTCTGAAGCTCTACATCAAAGTCCTTATCCGCCATGATACGCTTATAATGATTGTATACTGCAACGGATAAAACCTTCTTCGCTTCTTCCTGACCAATTACATACTGATCCAGAAATTCACGGATCTCCTTTGGTTTCAGTAAATTAATGGAATCTTCAGCACCTGTTTCTTCCAGCTCTTCGTCAACGATCTCTGCACATATCTGTACGCACTCATCACAAATGTAAGCGTTTGGTCCTGCTATAAGTTTTCTGACCTGATCCTGCGTCTTATTACAGAAGGAACATCTAAGTAGTTTTCTATCTTCACTACGATTTGCCATTCCAATACCTCTTTATACTATCTTTTTGCGATCACACTATCAATCAGACCATATGCACATGCTTCTTCTGCTGACATCCAGTTATCTCTCTCTGTATCAGCAGCGATGGTCTCATATGGCTTTCCGGTATTCTCGCTTAACATTCTATTTAATTTCTCTTTTGTCTTTAAAATATGCTTCGCAGCAATTTCAATCTCTGTAGCCTGACCCTGTGATCCGCCGGATGGCTGATGGATCATGATCTCGGCATTTGGAAGTGCAAATCTCTTACCTTTTGCACCACCTGCAAGCAGGAATGCACCCATACTTGCTGCCATTCCACAGCAGATTGTAGATACATCACATTTGATGTACTGCATTGTATCATAAATCCCAAGTCCTGCTGTTACAGAACCGCCCGGACTGTTGATATACAATGAGATATCCTTGGATGGATCTTCGGACTCCAGGAACAGGAGCTGTGCGATCACTATACTTGCTGATGTATCATTTACTTCTTCTCCCAGAAAGATAATTCTGTCTTTCAGAAGTCTTGAATAAATATCATATGAACGTTCACCACGGCTGGTCTGTTCAATGACATAAGGTACTAAACTCATATTTACACCTCCAAAATATCGCAATCAGAAATTATGGATTAAACTTCCTTTGCGTTATCTACAACAACCTTAACTGCCTTTTTAACAGCAAGATCCTTTTTAATGCTATCCTTTTCTGTATCACCCATGAAGCCTTCGATATCTTCTACATTCATCTGATACTGTTTTGCCATAGCTTCCAGTTCTTCATGTACTTCATCGTCTGATACCTCAATATTTTCAGCAGCAGCAATTGCTTCCAGAACAAGACGGGATTTGATTCTCTTCTCTGCGTCTGGTTTGATTCTCTCCATTAATGCTTCCTCTGTGATATTGCAGATCTGCATATACTGCTCAAGGTTGATTCCCTGATACTGAAGATTCTGAGCGAACTCATCTTTAATTCTTTCCTGTACATCTGCAACCTGTGCATCTGCAACGTCCATCTTAGCATTCTCGATTACTTTCTCGATCAGCTTGTTTTCTTTCTCGTTCTCAGCATCCTTCTGTTTCTTCTCAGCAGCCTTGCTCTTGATGTCTTCTTTGTATTCATCTAATGTCTCAAAATCTGAAACTTCACTTGCAAATTCATCATCTAACTCTGGTAATTCTACAGCCTTGATCTCTTTGATCTTGCATTTGAATACTGCTGGCTTACCTGCTAAATCTTCTGCCTGATAATCTTCTGGGAATGTAACATTTACTTCTACATCCTCATCGATGTTCTTGCCAACGAGCTGATCTTCAAATGTATCAATGAATGAATGGGAACCAAGAACGAGCTTGTAGTTCTCAGCCTTACCGCCTTCGAACGGAACACCATCAACTGATCCTTCGAAATCAAGTGTAACTTCATCATCCATCTGTGCTGCTCTATCTGTTACAGGGTTATATCTTGAGTTCTCTTTCTGAACCTTTAAAAGCTCTGCCATAACTTCATCATCTGTTACTTCTACGTCAGCCTTTTCTACTTCGAGTCCCTTATAATCACCAAGTTCAACTTCAGGCTTAACAGCTACTTCTGCTGTAAAGATGAAATCCTTGCCCTTTTCGATCTGAGTTACATCGATAACCGGTCTTGATACAACATCAACATCTGATGCACTTACTTCCTTTGGATAATACTCATTAATTAATGAATTAGCTGCCTCTTCATAAAATACTGCAGGTCCATACATCTTCTCAATAAATGCCTGTGGTACATGACCCTTTCTGAAACCAGGTACATTGAATTTACCTTTCTGCTTATTGTAGGCAGTTGTCATTGCCTTACCAAACTCCTCTGCCGGTACTGTAATTGTAAGTTTTGCCATACTGTGTTCCAGATTTTCTACTGCTAAACTCATTTTTTATTTCCTCCTTAAAATTATGCAAATGATGCCTTATGCCATCATCTTTTAATAATATATAAGGCATTATTTAGCATCCATTTATCATTTCGTTTTTATTGTGGGCATAAAAACACCCGCATCAATCATCCGATTATACCATATATACTGGATATATGTCCAGTCCATTTTCCATAATAACGCAGAAAAAGGTTATTGTCTTTTCGACAATAACCCCTTCCTGCTAAGCAAAAGCTAAAGATTTCTCTTATTTTACCGCTTATCTGCCTGACATCTGTTCTTCCTGTCTCTTGATCATCTGACGAACCATCTCGCCACCGATTGATCCGCTCTGAGCAGATGTTAAGTCACCATTGTAACCATCCTTGAGGTTTACACCAATTTCCTTAGCGACCTCCATTTTGAACTTGTTCATAGCGTCCTTAGCTTCCGGAACACTCATCTTGCTTGTTCCTGTTGAATTTGAACTTGCCATAATACATTTCCTCCAATACATTTATTTAAGACTTTATTGTCTTGATTCTATTATGTGTATTATAAGAAAAACTATTATGCCAATTTTTGTATTTTTACAGTTCACAGGCAAAATGTCAATCAATCATCAAATTAATATGTCATCGGCTCTTCTTCGCCATTCATAACTCTTAATGCTCCCTGTGCAAGTGCAAGAAGTTCATCCTCACCAGGATATACTGTAAACGGAGCGATAAATCCGGCTCTCTTTTCCAGTTCTGCACATGTATGCTTGGAATATGCGATACCACCTGTTAAGATGATCTGATCTACTTTTCCGCAAAGTACGGTTGACATAGCACCGATATCCTTTGCTACCTGCTGATGGAATGCGTCTTGAACAAGCTTTGCATGCTCATCACCTTCCTGAACGAGCTTCTCGAGATCTCTTGCATCATTGCTGCCGATATATGCATTGAATCCGCCGTTACCGACAAGTTTCTTTGTAACTTCCTGCTGTGTATATTTTCCTGAAAAGCACATCTTAACAAGATCACCTGATGGAACTCCACCTGCTCTCTCCGGTGAAAATGCGCCTTCACCATCTAATGCATTATTAACATCAACGATACGTCCGTTTAAATGAGCACCAACAGATACACCGCCGCCCATGTGTACAACGATCAGGTTCAGATCTTCATATTTCTTGCCATGCTCTTTTGCATATCTCTTTGCAACTGCCTTCTGGTTTAATGCATGGAATACACTTCTTCTTGGAAGCTCAGGTACACCGGATAAACGGGAGGATGGCATCAGCTCATCTACAACAACCGGGTCTACAATGTAAGATGGAATTCCCAACTCATCGCCGATCTCTCTTGCAAGGATACCACCAAGATTGGATGCATGTTGACCCTGCTTACCGATCTTTAAGTCCTCTAATAATTCATCACTTACAGGATATGTACCACCTGGAATAGGCTTTAACATACCACCACGACCTACACATACATCTAATGTCTTGATGTCAAATTTTTTCTCTGCAAGAATGTCAAGGATAACTTTCTGAAGTCCTTCTGCTCAACGATAAGGTTGAAGCCCGCAAGTTCCTCTGTTGTGTGTCTTAATGTCTCTTCAAATAATAAATTCTCGTCTTCAAATACACCTATCTTTGTAGATGTTGAACCCGGATTGATGATCAAAATTTTGTATGACATATTTTTCCTCCAAAATTCTTATATATTTATTCCGTAACCATAACGGTCTGATTACTGCTCATTCTTGATTGCTTCTGCAACAACTGCTGCAAGAGCAATAGAGTTCATCTTCACTTCAAAGCTGTCTGATCTGGATGTCAGAATAACAGGTGCCTTTGTTCCTGTCAGGATACAACCATTCTTGCTTGCAGTTGTATGTGTCAGGCACTTGTATACGAGGTTTCCTGCGTGGATATCAGGGAATAAGAGGATATCTGCATCTCCGACGATCTTACGATCTTCTGCTCCCTTATGCTTAGCTGCTTCCGGATCGATGGCAAGGTCAAGTGATAATGGTCCGTCAACGATACATCCTGTGATCTCTCCATTCTCGTTCATCTTTGTAAGCTCTGCTGCATCTACAGTTACAGGCATCTTAGGATTTACAACCTCAACTGCCGCAAGTGGAGCAACCTTTGGGCATGGGATACCACATGCATGAACAACTTTTACTGTATTTTCAATAATCGCTTTCTTATCCTCAAGAGATGGATATGTCATGAATGCTACGTCTGAAAGATATAATAATCTGTCAACACCAGGAACCTCAAAAACTGCTACATGTGATAACGGCTTACCGGTTCTTAAACCTACTTCCTTATCCAGAACGCTCTTTAAGAAGTTCTTTGTATCAATGATACCCTTCATATACATATCTGCTTTATTATTATGTACTAGCTCTACAGCCTTATGTGCAGCCTGAATGCTGTCCGGTTCGTTTATGATCTCATACTCATCCAGATTCATATCAAGTTCAGCAGCGATCTTTCTGATCTCAGCTTCATCACCAACAAGGATCGCATCTGCAATACCTTTTTCCTTTGCTGCCTTAACGGCTTCCAGAACTGGCTTGTCCTGAGCACATGCTACAGATACTGTCTTCTTGCTGCATTTTGCAACTTTGGCTAATAAATCTTCAAAACTCTTACTCATTCGTTTACACCTCTCGCGATTTTATTCTTTTTCCATAATTATTATGGATTGCCGCACTCTCCCGGCAATCTTTATCTGTTATCGTATCACTTTGAAAAAAAAAGGTCAACCCTCTGGATAGTTCAGGCGGTCTTCACCTATATTATATAAAACCTCTTTCAAGAATTTCTCAGCCAGATAATTTGCCATGTTCAGATTCATGTCCTGATAATTTCCACATTCTCTCGGATTTGCACCCGGAATCGGATCATGATAATGGCGGATAAATTCAAACATTGAGATCATCAGATCCACAATATCCTCTGACTTATAATCACCTGCAAGGATCAGATAAAATCCGGTTCTGCATCCCATCGGTCCAAAATAGATTACTTTGTCCTTATAATCCTCATGATTTCTGAGATAAGTAGCTGCCAGATGCTCGATCGTATGAATCTCTGCTGTATTCATAACCGGTTCAAAATTTGGCTTTGTCATGCGGATATCAAAAGTCGTAAAGACTGCATCTCCAGCCTTATCCTTTCTGGATACATAGATTCCAGGATTTAATAATAAATGATTGATCTGAAAACTTTTTATCTTTTCCATAGTTTTTCAACTGCCTCCTTTTAACATAACTTTACAAATTCTGTCATAAGTGCAACACTGTTATCGATCGCCATAGCCGCAAAAGATGGATAATCCATTTCTGCACTGTCATCTGCTTTATCTGAAATAGCACGAACAACCAGATATGGAATCTTGTTCAGACTTGCAACATGTCCGATCGATGCTCCCTCCATCTCTGCGCAGGTTCCGTCAAATGTCTCAACCAGCCATTTTTTCTTGTCTTTACTTGATATGAACTGATCTCCGCTGACTACACGTCCGGTAAAGACCTTGATGGAAAGTTCTGCCCGCTTTGCTGCAGTAAGAGCAAGCTCCAACATTTTTTCATCTGTCTTGAAAATATTTTCATCATCTTTTAAATCCGGATTGATTCCCGGAGCATATCCAAGAGCAGAAACATCCATGTCATGCTCTAATGCATCCTTTGCCAGCACAATATCTCCAATGTTGATGTCTGCATTTAACGAGCCTGCAATTCCGGTATTTACAATTCCATCTACCGGAAACAAGTCGATCATTGCCTGTGTACACATTGCTGCATGAACCTTGCCTACACCACATTTTACCACAACCACTTCACGGTCACACAAAGTACCTCTGTAAAACTGCATACCTGCTTTTTCAATAATATGCACCTGTTCCATTTTTTCTTTTAACTTTGCAACTTCTTCGTCCATTGCTCCTATAATTCCTAGCATGTCTTCTTTCCTTTCTTACTGCATTTGTTTTTTTATCCTGCTTATTCTTCACCAACCAGCTCAATCTGGCACATCTTCATCGTTTCAAGTGCAGCCGCCTTTGATTCCGGTGTCACGCCCGCCGTACATCTGACATCAACTGCCACACGTATCTCCGGATACAATGCCTTTATGATAAGCGCATTTGATACTACACAGATATCGGTACAAAGCCCGATCAGACAGACATCTTCAAATCCATACTGATTCCAGCCTGTGTATCCAAAGGATGGCTTATCTATGATCTTACAGCCATCTGCATATATTCCATCTGCAATCTCCCAGCCGGCTGTTCCTTTTATACAATGTTCCACTGGAAGATGCCTTCCCTCATTTGTCTGCATATAATTTGTTTCATGGGTATCTCTGGTATAAATCACCTCGTCTCCCCGGTTCTTATATTCCTGTATCAGATTTCTTACCGAATCCACGATTGCCTCTGCTTCTTTCGTACCAAGTGAACCATCAATAAAATCATTCTGCATATCAATTACGATCAGTGTCCTCTTCATTTTTTTCACCATAAGACCAGTTCAGGTCACCTTTCCATATATATTTCCATGCGATTACTTTCCGCCAGTCCGTTATAAAGGTCTGATCTGAAAATTTGATCACAAACTGCCGTTTCTTTGATACATATTCTCCGATCTGCCATTGATATATCCCGTTTTTTGTCTTCCAGACATAGATACATCTGGTACCATTATCCGGATAACCAAACTTCTTTACAAAATTAAAATCTGAAAAATCCAGTTGAAAATCAGTCGGATCTTCTTTTCTGGTATCATCCGTCTGATCTTTAACTCCATCCTCTTCCTGCTTATGAAATGCAAGATGCAATGCCTGTGCCACCCGTGACCAGAATCCCTGTTTTTCACTTTCATTCTTTTTCTTTTCCAGCACAGCTTCTCTCTCATGCACACGGTGCATACTCCACGAATATGTTTCAATATTTTCAATGGCATATTTTATCTTGGTATTGGATGTAAATTCACTCTGGATATGAAATCCTTTTTCAAATACACGATGCCCATCTTTCACATGATAATTATTATGCAGTAGTCTGACATTTCCCGGATGATCCAGAAAAACAATCTTCCAGGTATCTTCATTATGCCATACCGTCAATGTATCCCCATTTACTTTTGTTTTCATCTCACAGTCAACATACATATGTCTCAGCATGTCAACCGGTATCATCATGCGCTTAAATAAATTCTCATAATCCACTGTTTTTTCAGGATCCAATGCCCCGATATGAATATATGTTTCTATTGCACATCTCGGACATTGTTTCATCCACTTTGGATAATTGACCAGATATTTCAGATCGCTGTCCTTAATATTTCTCGCCAAGATACAGCATTTATCATGAATCACATTCTCATTTCTGGAACAGATATATTTGACGTTATCATCTGCCATGATCTTTCGTCTAAGTTTGGAATATTCTACATAATTTCTGTCATTTTCTGCTATACGCAGGTCGTTATAATATGGTTTCTGGCTTGATCTCTGTTCTCTCGGTTTTCCGGAATTTCCCGTATAGTTGCCGTTTTTCCCATATGACTTTCGTCCGGAATTCGTCTCCCCATATACAGATCTGTTTTCCCTCTGACGGTAATTATTCCTATACTCTGCCAATTTTCTCTCTCACCACCTTTCCTATAGTTTTTTACTTTATAGGACATCTTATCCTATAAAGTAAAAAATCGAGCTTATTGTAACATTTTATTCAAACATCTACAATAAGCTCTTTAAAAAGGAAATATATAAAAAGGAACTATAAGAATAAATGAATATACCTATAATGCTGCTTTA
>ENA-ORTB01001513-ORTB01001513.1-human-gut-metagenome-genome-assembly--contig:-NODE-1513-length-25268-cov-7.300242_pt1 | contig 25268 bp, 15 predicted proteins | sample MGYA00241905_ERZ509174 | MGnify/ENA primary metagenome ERZ509174 (study PRJEB26280, sample SAMEA2338851) | human gut metagenome | biome: human gut; feature: human-associated habitat; material: faeces... | reverse complement strand
CCTAGGATATCCTGAAGTGATCATCCTGGATGAGCCGACAGTAGGACTTGACCCGAAGCAGATCATCGAGATCCGTGACCTGATCAAAGGCCTGAAGCAGAAGCACACGGTTATCCTAAGCTCCCATATCCTTTCCGAGGTAAGAGCAGTGTGTGATTATGTTCTGATCATTTCCCATGGAAAGCTGGTAGCCAGCGATACACCGGATAATCTGGAACGTCTGGCAGCAGGCTCCAACAGCCTCCTTATGAAGGTAAAAGGCGAGAAAGACACGATTCGAAAAGCTCTGGAAACGATCGAAGGCGTAACCGGGGTGGAAATGTCCTATGACAGCGATGAGAAATTGTGGAAAACAAAACTTTCCATTCAGGAAAATGTGGATATCCGTGAAAAAGTCTTCTACGCTATGGCAAAAGCGAACTGTCCAATCTACGAGATGCAGGTTAAGAGAGTTTCCCTTGAGGATGTATTCCTTGAGCTTACCGAAGGAGAGAAAAAATCCGCCGGAAAACCGGAAAGCTCACAGTGGAAACCGGTAGAAGACAGATCATCGGAAGAAGAAAAAACTCAGGAAGAAAAAAACGGGGAACCAGAGAAGGCTTCTGATGAGAAAGAGGGGGATCAGTCATGACAGCGATTTTTAAAAGAGAACTGAAAAGCTATCTGACCTCCATGGTTGGATATCTCTTCATATTTTTTGTCCTGGTGCTGACCGGAATTTATTTTTCCGCATATCAGCTTTCAGGCGGCTATTCAAAATTTGAAACTACCTTAAGTGCACTGACCTTTGTGTTCCTGATCGGTGTGCCGATCCTTTCCATGCGTGTACTTGCAGAAGAGCGCAAGCAGAAAACGGATCAGCTTCTTCTGACCGCACCGGTATCTGTATGGGATATCGTATTTGGAAAATATCTTGCACTGGTAGCTGTATTTGCTATTCCGGTCGTGATCATGTGCGTTTATCCTCTGATCATGAGTAAGTTCGGAACGATTTCCTATGCTTCCGCATACACCGGAATCCTGGGATTTTTCCTTCTGGGATGCGCGAATCTGGCGATCGGTGTATTTATGTCAGCACTTACAGAAAGCCAGGTAATTGCAGCAGTACTTACGTTTGTATTCCTGTTCGCCTTCTATATGATGAACGGAATTTCCTCATTCTTTTCACAGACCTCCATGTCAACTGCAGTGGCATTCGGACTTCTGATCGTGGCGATCGCGATCATCATTTATACTATGATCAAAAATGTCCTGATCTCTGTAGTGATCGGAGCTGTGGGAGAGATTGCCCTTGTGATCGTATACGTTGTAAAATCCAGTATTTTCCAGGGTGGTATCCAGAAGGTACTGAACGTATTTAACCTGAGCGGACATTATGATAATTTTACAAACGGCGTGTTTGACGTGACAGGAATCGTTTATTTTATTTCTGTTATTGCGATCTGCCTGTTCCTTACCATGCAGTCCATTCAGAAGAGACGCTGGAACTAGGGGGTGAATGGAAATGAAATTCAGTGAGAAATTTAAGAAAAATAAAGGCGAGGCAGCCGTACCGGAGACCGCACAGGACTCCGGCAAAAAGAAACATAAACCGGATCCGAAAAAGCTGGTAGGCACCATCAGCAAAAAACATATCAAAAATGGTTCCTACAGCATGGCTATGGCAGCAGTCTTTATCGTGATCGTGGTTGTGATCAATATGATCGTCGGTGCGATCCCATCCAAATATTCACAGCTGGATGTAAGCTCATCCAAGCTTTACACCATCGGTGATGAAACAAAGAAGGTACTGAAGGCACTGGATAAGGATGTTACCATTTATCAGATCGCGGCAAGCGGTTCTGAGGACGACACGATCTCCAATCTGCTTTCACGTTATAAAGATGAGTCCAAGCATATTAAAGTTGAGGTAAAAGACCCTGTTGTAAATCCGAAATTTGCATCGGAATATACAACCGATGATCTTGCGTCAAACAGCCTGATCGTAGTCTGCGGCGACAGAAACAAGGTTATCAATTACAACGATATGTATTCCTCTTCAGTAGACTATAATACCTGGCAGCAGACTACTACCGGATTTGATGGAGAAGGACAGATCACAAGTGCGATCGGTTATGTAACATCCGAGGATCTTCCGATCATGTACACCTTATCCGGACACGGAGAAAAAGATCTGGATTCCAGCTTTAAAGAAGATATCCAGAAAGCAAACATTGATATTAAGGAGCTGAACCTTCTCACAGAGGGAAAGGTTCCGGATGATGCAGACTGCCTGATGATCGTATCTCCGACCAGCGATATTTCCGAGGAAGAAAAAACAGAGCTCCTGGATTATCTGGAGGCAGGCGGAAAAGCTATGATCTTCTCGGATTATACACAGGATGATCTGCCGAACTTTGATGCGGTTCTTGAAAACTATGGTGTAAAGTGTGCAGAGGGAATCGTATTTGAGGGTGATAATCAGCATTATGGAATGCAGATGCCATATTATCTTGTACCAACAGTCAACAGCACAGATGCAAGCTCTGAGACAGCTTCTGCAGGCTCCTACGTACTGGCACCGTATGCACAGGGCATTCAGAAAACAGATGATGTAAGAGATACCGTAACCATCGACAGTATCCTGACAACCTCTGACAAGGCTTACTCCAAAACAAATATGCAGAGCAGCAATATCGAAAAGGAAGACGGAGATGTAGACGGACCGTTTGATCTTGGTGTTGCTATCACTGAGAAACTGGATGATGATAAGGAAACACAGATCGTTTACTACTCCACAGCAAATCTGATGGAGAGCCAGGTAAACCAGATGGTATCCGGCGGAAATGAAAAGCTCCTTCTGGAGTCCTTAAACTGGATGACCAGCACAGACGACAGTAATTCCGTTTCTATTCCATCCAAGAGCCTTGAGTCCACAAGCCTGACAGTAACCGATTATGATGCAGCCTTCTGGAAGATCTGTACCATTGGTCTGATCCCGGGAGTGTTCCTTGTTGCAGGATTCCTGATCTGGTTTAAGAGGAGAAAAGCATAATGAAAAAATCGACCAAACTTGTTTCAGCAGTTGTTGTTCTGGCAGTTCTCGGCGGCGTTTATGTGGGACTGAACACCTACGTATCCAAAGAAGAAAAGACAGAGAGCAGCGAAGAGGAAAGCAAAACAGAAGTGTTTTCCGTGAAAACGGATGACATTAAATCCCTGGAATTTATCGTAGACAAGAAGGAAGTGACCTTTGAGAAAAAAGATGATTCCTGGGTGAAAAAGGATGAGACTGCTTTTCCTGTAAATCAGACAACTCTGGATTCCGCAGCTTCCGCCATCGAAAAGGTGGAAGCGGACAGAGTCCTGGAGGATGTGGAGGATCTTACGGAATACGGACTGGATTCTCCATCTAACACAGTAACCGTTGATACCGCTGATGGGACAACGAAACTCAACATCGGAGATGAGAATACGTCTACGAATCAGTATTACATTTCCAAGGATGATGATGACAGCACGGTATATGTAGTGGCAGCGGACACAGTGTCTCCGTTTATGGATTCCCTTTACGATTATGCACAGGGAGAAGATTTCCCGACAATTGATTCTTCCACAGTGAAAAAGGTCCAGGTCAGCGAGGATAAAGATTCCTATGTCTTGGAAGAAAATTCCGACGGAACTACCTGGGATGTTTCCGGTGACGGAAGCAGCGATAAAGAGTCTGCCGATACAACGGCAGCAGGAAACGTAACCTCCGGACTTGGAAGCTTTGCATTTGACCAGTTTGTAAACTACAATGCAGAGGATCTTTCCCAGTATGGCCTTGATAAGCCCTATGCGACGATTGCAGTGGATTATCAGGAAGAGGTGAAGAATGACAGCACAGACAGTACAGAATCCGGAGAAAACGATTCTACGGCCTCTGAGAGCGATTCTGAGAGCAGTGACACTACTGACACGGACAGCAGCTCAGAAGATGCAGACAGCAAGACAACCACAGTGGATAAACAGCTTGTCATTTACGTTGGTGATGAGGCAGGAGATGGCAGCAGATATGTAACGGTAGATAACAAACAGATCTATACAATGTCAACAGATACATTGAGTGCAGTTATTGACAAGACGCCGTCAGATCTCTGGTCACTGATCGTCAATTATCTGTCTGTAAAAAATCTGGATCAGCTCCAGGTTACTTACGGTGAAACAACAAGTACTGTAAATGTTTCACGTGAAACATCCACAGATGATGACGGAAACGAAAAAGAAACAACAACCTATCAGCTGGATGGTAAGGAAATAGAAAGTACAACCTTTACCACCTTCTACAACAAGCTGATAAACATGGCAGGACAGAAGAGACTGACAGACGTTTATACACCAGCTGCAGACCCGGAGATGACCGCTGTATTCACAGACTCTGACAAGAACCAGACAACCGTTACCTTCTACACATATGACACAAACTATTATGCAGCTGTCGTTGGAGACAAGGTATTTCTTGTAAACAAAATGACAGTAAAAGAAATGTTCAATGCATATGAAACCATGGTAAACGGTGAAACAGAGACAGAAGCCATAGCAACACCAACAGCTGAGGCGGAAAAATAAAATATTAAGAAAATAAATAAAAACACCTCGGAGATCCGTAAATAATAAGGTGATCTCCGAATATCCGCTTGATGATCAGATACTCGGAGACACCACACAGATCAGGATTTTCCGGGGTGTTTTTATGTTGCTATTATTTTACGGTCCTTACAGATGAATAAGGTCCGTATATTTTTTTACCGTTTGTGATGCGGTATGCACGGATACAGTATTTGGTTGCGGTGCCTGGCTTTTTATCGGTGTAGGTTGTATTTTTTGTATTGCCGATAGCTTTCCAGGTTTTACCCTGAAGACGGTAAATGGTGTAGCATAGGTGATGATTCTGTCTGTTTTTGCGGTCAGTGGATTAGATGCATACCAGGTTGCTTTTCCATTGAAAACCGCAGGCTTGCAGTCAGAAAGAGCTCCGGTTTGTGAGTAGATCTGAGAAGTCATATTACCGCTTCTTCTGAATCTGACAGGAATGTTTCTGAACTGAAATCTGCTGCATAGGTCAGGCACGGTGTACTGGCGAGCTTGATTTTCTATAACTGCTATAATTATAGCGTGGAGAATTGACGAGGACAATATAAAAAAACTGTACAGAAGCTCATCTGAGCAACTGTACAGTTTTAATTTTTCTATATCTAACAGAAGGTTCGGGGGAGCTTCTGTCAGTAACTAAGTATTATGCAAGACCTCTTTCTTCCAGCCAGTCGAAGAGAACAACTTTTTCTGCTTTCTTTCTCTTGGTCATGTGATTGAACTGAAGGATCGTCAGGATTGTGAAGATCACTAACAGTGCAACCATTACAATAATGGAAGTGGTAATGCTCCGGCCACCGCTGATCGTTGCACGGAATGCGTCGACCGTATAAGTAAACGGAACGTATGCATGGATCTTTGCAACGAATGAAGGTGAAACCTCAACCGGATAAGTTCCGGCAGATCCTGCAAGCTGAACGACCATGAATACCAGCATCAGGAAGCTTCCTACTTTACCAAGAGTAATGTTGAAGAAGTACATGATAGAGGTAAAGGTCATTGATGTCAGGCAGGCGAAGAGTACGGTTTTGCCCATCTCTGCAGGTGTGAATCCGTTAAATGCACGTAACAGCAGGATCAGGCAGATTCCCTGAAGGATCGCTACCGGATAAAGGACGGAAGCTTTGCTTGCCCACCATGCGAAACCGGATTTCAGTTTGCCTTTATACTGAGCCAGAGGATACATCAGGCAGAATGCCAGTGCGCCGACCCAGAGGCCTACAGACATCATGTAAGGTGCCATTGCGTGTCCGTTATTCGGGACATCGGTAAGTTTTGTTTCATCGTTCACAACAGGAGTTGCGAACATTTTGATTGTTTCATCACTTGCTGAATTGTCTTTTACAGTGGTAGCTCCATCGCTGAGGCTTGTGGTCAGTGTCTTGGAACCGTCTTTCAGTTCTTTCATACCGCTTCCAAGCTTCTTGGAGCCATCATACAGCTGAGAGGAACCGCTCTGGATCTGGGCAGCGCCATCTGCAAGCTGTTTTGCACCATTGTTAAGTGTGCTGTTGTTGCTTACAAGCTTCTCGGTACCGCTGAGAAGTGTTGAGGTACCGTTTGCTAATGTCTTAGTACCGTTTGCAAGAGTAGTAGCACCGCTGGAAAGGGTTTTGGCTCCTGTTGAGAGCTTTTTGGTACCGTCTGTAAGAGCGGAGCTGTTTTCGGAAAGCTTAGCAACACCATCGGTGTAGGTTGTGATTCCGGTTGTCAGTGTTCCGGAACCATCGGCTAATGCTTTTGTTCCATCTGCAAGAGTAGTAGCACCGCTGGAAAGAGCATTGGCTCCTGTTGCCAGTTTCTTGGTGCCGTCTGTAAGAGCAGCACTGTTTTCGGAAAGCTTAGCAATACCATCGGTGTAAGTTGTGATTCCATCTGTCAGTGCCTTAGAACCATCTGCCAGCTGACCTGCACCGGATTTGATATCCGGAAGTGCGCCAGTGATCTGTTTGCCGGCTGTTTTCAGATTCTTTGCACCATCGTTGAGCTGCTTATCATAAGATGTCAGTTGGTCAAATCCATCGTTCAGAGCTTTGATTCCTGCTGCTGCAGCCGGGAAGGCTTCGACTGTGCCGTCTTCCAGAGACTGAAGTCCTGCGGAAACGTTCTTGGTTCCTGTGTTTACAGCCTGTGCACCCTGATACAGCTGGGTAACACCTGCAGAAAGCTGAGCGATCAGATCTGTAGGAAGCTGACTTGTAGCTGCAGATAACTGCTCTGCACCTGCGCTCATGGTTGTTGCACCTGCACTCATCTGGTTTGCACCATCTGTCATGGTTGTTGCACCCTCAGAAAGTGTGCCGGCACCCTGAGTCAGTCCTCCGGAGATCTGAGTCAGTCCGGAAGCTGCTTCGTTAAGCTTGGAAGCAACAGCATTCAGATTTTCCTGAGTAGAAGAGAGCTGACCGGATACACCAGCTGCAAGCTGTGAAACCTGATCAGAATAGCTGCTCATGTAAGAACCGTCCACGCCAGTCATTCCACCGGCTACGCTGTTTAAAGCGTTGATCACATCATTCAGAGCTGTTGCGGAAATGGTTCCGTCCTCAGAAGCGGTTGCCTGAATCGCCTGAAGCTGTGCTGCTAAATCGGTCATTGTCTGTCCGGCAGTACCGATCTTGGTATTTGCATCAGTAAGTGCCTCCGTTGTCTGCTGTCCGTATCCTGTAAGGATGTTGCTGACCTGATCACCTACCTGTGAGAACTGTGTGCCTGCATTCTGGAGAGCAGGGATCAGACTGTCTGTGATACTGCTGCTGGTCTGACTTGTGATGCCTGCGGCCTGAGTGATATATCCGGCTGCGTTGTTGATTCCGTCTGCGGCATTGTTCATACCAGCTGCAGCACTGTTCATACCAGCTGCGGCTGTGTCCATACCATCCTTTGCGGAAGTAAGGCCGGCTGCAAGCTTGTTGATGGATTCCTGTGTTGTTCCCTCTTTCAGAGCAGAAACCTTATCGTTCAGGGCTTTCAGTCCGTTTTCCAGCTGCTGTGTTCCGGATATCAGTGACTGTGAGTCATCGGTTCCTTTGGTAACACCGGTATTCAGCTGAGAGATACCATTGGAAACTGTTGTGAGTCCGTCTTCAAGTTTTGCAAGCTCTTTGGCACCGGCTGCGAGTTTGCCAGCACCAGCCACATAGGTGGTAGTTCCATCTGCAAGAGTGTCAGCACCAGCTACATACTGTGTTGCTCCGTCGGAAAGAGTATCAATACCTGCACTTAATGCATTTGCACCGGATTCCAGGCTGCTTGCACCGGATTTCAGTGCATCAGAATTTTTATTAAGCTCATCCACACCAGCGGTGTACTGCTGAACACCTTCATCCAGAGTATCTACACCGGTTGTCAGCTCAGGAACCTTTTCTGTGAGGGTTGCAACGCCGCTGTTCAGCTGATCTGCACCATCGTCCAGGCTCTTTGCACCATCGTTAACCTTTGCAACACCATCGGTGTAGGTCTTAAGACCTTCGGTGAGACTGTCAGCACCGCTTACGAAAGTAAGAGTACTGGTGGAAAGCTTCTTAAGGTTTTTGGTAATTGTTTTGTTACCATCAGCTGCTGTATTCAGTCCGTCTTCGATCTTTCCGGATCCGTCTGCAGCTTCCTGCATTCCGTCACCTGCTTCTGAGATAGAATCAAAAACGGTTTCTGTATAGGTTTCCGTAACCTTGGAAGCAATGTTATCACGAAGCTTCAGCATTGCTGTTTCACTGAGCTTGGAGGCGATATAGTTGGTTCCAGGGTTTGTCTCATAGGATAGCTCCATTTGCTTTGGCTCGTTGTCCATTACAGTGGCTGCGTTTGCGGAGAAATTTTCCGGAATTTTGATAACCATGTAATAGGTTCCATTGGCCAGACCGTCCTCTGCTGTCTTGCTGTCTACAATGTTAAATGCCATTGAGTCGTTGTCTTTCAGCTCATCCGTCATGTCCTTACCTATGCTTAAGGTCTTGCCATTATACTCGACAGGTTTGTCTTCGTTTACCACGGCCACCGGCAGGTTATCCACGCTTCCGTAAGGATCCCACATGGATTTCAGAAACAGACCTGCATAGATGATCGGGATTACGATAATGGCGATTACGACGATAAGCATGAGCTTGTTACGAAGTAAGCTTTTCCATTCGTTTTTGATCATATTACCTATCCCTTTCTTATTAAATTGTATTATCAAACATAGTTGATTAATCAAACTTTATTCCAGTAATGGCGACGAGATCTATTAATCATATTAAAATCTATTAATAGCTTTATATTCCATTATCAAACAAAGTGTTGATTTTCTTTACGTGATGTATTATACTAAACACATACCACAGATACAACCATTAAATCTTTACTGAATGTATATTAATAGACGGAAATAATGGAAGTGTCTATTACAAATAAAAAACTGCATAATAGACAAAAAGTACGTTATTTCCTTTGAATTTATGTGCAGTTGGTAATATTAAATGCAGACAGGATTCCTATGTTTCAACACAAATATGCAGCAGATATCTGGTATCGTGTAGGCCGGCGTCGTTAACAATTTTAATCTTGTCAATTCTTAACAACAGCAGATATCTGGTATCATACAGATCGGCGTAGAGAAAGCGAATGCTTTTATTCGTTTGAAGGATGCATTATCATTGTATGACAGTTGCAGAGTATCGTAAGTGACAGGTGATTGAGGCGGAGGAAACGTGCTTGCTTTTTTGAATTGCAGGGGGAATTAAGATGGCGGAAAAAGTTGACAGAAGAGTACGTAAGACCAAGGCACAGTTGCGAGCGGGGCTTGCCCGTCTTATGCAGAAGAAGAGTATTAAGGAAATTACGGTAAAGGAACTGGTGGAAGAAGTTGATATCAACCGCTCCACATTTTATCTTCACTATACAGATATCTATCAGATGCTGGAATCCATAGAGGCTGAATTGATGGAGGAAATCACGCATCTGGTGGCAGACTATCCTCTGGATCCTCTTAATAATAAGGAGAGCTCGTATCCTTTTATTGAGCAGATATTTACGATCCTGGATCATAATAAGGATATTTGTATCGCACTTCTTGGAAAGAATGGAGATATGGCTTTTGTGAATCGTATAGAAAAACTGATCGCAGATACAGTGCTGCATCGCTTGTCAATTCGTCTTCCGAAAGACAACCGTGATATTGAGTATGCGTATGCGTTTTGTCTGAATGGATGCGTGGGAATGATCAAGACATGGCTGTCTTCTGAGAATCAGGAGAGTACACAGCATATGGCAGAGCTGACACATAAGCTGATCGATAATACAACACACATGTATCTGGAGCAGGCACTTAGATAAGAGAAATGTCCGGATGCATGCTGTGAGTCTGGTAAAAAATAAAGAGTATTGTTTCACGTTTGTTTGAGGGAAAACTTATGTTTCACGTGAAACAGTACTCTTTTTTTATTGACTTTTTGTTGGTTTATAGCATTTCCACAAATTACTGCATGAAGCTCAAGGGCTCCGAACATGAACAATGTTCTTTTGATACGTTGATTTCCAAAATTACTATAGATAAATTTTGTTTTTGGTGCCGGATCATAAGCTGTTTTTACAGGAAAATAGCTACCTGTTCCAGGAAATGTTCCGGATCTTCCAGATGAGGAAGATGTCTGGTTTCCGGGATCACAGCGGTTTCAATGGAAGAATTCAGCTTCTGATATTCCTCTGCGATAAGAGAAGCGGAAGCTTCTTTTTCTCCGGAAATAATATAGATGCATGCATCGGAAGATTCTACGGCATTATTAATGCTGATATTCAGGTATTTGCCAATGTAGCTGGAATACAGATATTTGGCGTTGGAACCGCCCTTGTGAGCGGATTCATAATAGGTGTCTACCAGTGTATCTGTTACATGGAAGGGATTGTAGAACAGCTTTTCCATAAACAGACTGCTGATGGATTCGCGGGAAACTACCATATGATAGATCAGAGTTCCGAAAATCGGAAGCTCGATAAAATACTTAAAGAGCTTGTTGTCTTTACAAGGTGCCTGCTTCAGGGAACTGAAGCTTGGTGGATTGACCAGCATGATCTTGCGGAAATGGTCGGAATTGTTACGGTAAGCCATGATCGCAAAAGAACCTGAGAAACCACTGGCAATAACATCGGTTTCCTCACGAATCACATTCTTGGCAAAATCACAGAGTAACTGAGCAAATACAAAATTGGTATAAGTAATATCCGGTTTTTCGGAACGTCCACATCCAAGAAGATCAATGGTGTAAACGGTATGTTCGGTTGCGAGCTGCTTCTCTATGGCATTCCATTCATAACCGGAAGCACCTGGCATGATATCATGAATAAGAAGAATAGGGGTGCCATGTCCCTGTTTTGTATAAAAAATCTTTCCAAAACGCCAGTCATAGGTTCTGCTGTGTGGCTGTTCCAGCATATCTTTAAGCTGAGATGTGGCATCTATGAAACGGTTAGCAATATGAATAACACCTGCGGCAGTTCCGACTAAAGCTGCAAGAGTAAGTAGTCTGTGTCCATTTTTCTTCATTAAAAAGCCTCCTGGAATTCGTAAAAATAATCAGGACAGATGTAACGTAATTCAGGTATCTGATCTGATTTTTTCTGAATATTTCTTTGCTTTATTATACGACAGGAACGAAAAATTTACAATGCTTTTGTGGGAACCCTAACCTTGTTATTGTATGCTGACGCTACTGTCCATTCTGTTCTTGGCGATGATCGCTAAGTTGCTGTTCGTTCTGCTTTCAGTAACGCGCTTCGCAATGCAAAGAATTTATGTTGATCGCATAAATTGGTGCGGTATGGCTTCGGGCTTTCTGCGACCTTCGTTCACAAAAAAAACTTACGGAATATTATCAGTGAACAGTAGCATCGCCAATATGCTTCATGATACATAGAAATCAGATTTTGAACCGAATCAAGTAAATCCCCTGCTTTAATTGCGAAGAGCAATAAGCAGTGGGTGGCTGAATAGTTTTTTCCTGTAATGTCATAACATGCGCTATTTACAGATAATGTAATTACAGCGATCCATCTGATCAGAGAGTATGGAATGTTGTTTATAAACAATAACGGATCAACACATCTCAGCAATTGTATACAGAAGACGTTCGGATTCTTCCCATCCAAGACATGGATCGGTAATAGATTTTCCGTAAATATGATCACATCCGATCTTCTGATTTCCCGGTTCAATATAACTCTCGATCATAAGCCCTTTTACCAGAGTATGAAGTTCCGGGTCTACCTGGCGGCTGTGGAGAACCTCTTTTGCAATACGAACCTGCTGGTCATATTGTTTATTAGAATTAGAGTGGTTGGTATCAACGATAACAGCCGGATTTTTAAGGTTTTTCTCCTGATATTTCTCCCAGAGAAGACGAAGATCCTCGTAATGATAGTTCGGGATTGCCTCCCCATGTTTATTTACGGCACCGCGGAGAATTGTATGAGCCAATTCATTACCTGTTGTTTCTACTTCCCAGCTTCTGTAGATAAAACGATGTCCGCCCTGAGCTGCTACAACGGAATTGAGCATGACTGCAAGATCGCCGCTGGTTGGATTTTTCATACCTGCAGGAACTTCCATGCCGCTGACGGTAAGACGATGCTGCTGGTCTTCCACAGAACGTGCACCTACTGCCACATAAGAAAGCAGGTCAGAAAGGTAACGGTAATTTTCCGGATAAAGCATCTCATCTGCACAGGTCATACCACTGGTCCGGATTGCATGGATATGCATTTTACGGATTGCTACAAGCCCTGCAAGAAGATTTGGCTGTTTCTCGGGATCCGGCTGGTGAACCATACCTTTATAGCCTTCTCCTGTTGTTCTTGGTTTGTTTGTATAAACACGTGGAACAATCAGAACCTTGTCAGCTATTTTCTCCTGAACATTGCGTAATCTGGTAAGATAGTCCAGAACAGCATCTTCATTATCTGCTGAACAAGGACCGATGATTGCAAGGAATTTATCGGACTTTCCGGTAAAAACATCACGCAGTTCTTTATCTCTTGCATCTTTAACAGCCTGAATTTCAGCATCAATGGGATACTGATTACGGATTTCTTCAGGGGTTGGTAATTTTTTGATAAAATCGAATCCCATAGTAATATCTCCTTTGTGTCTATTTGTCTTGCTTTTTTCGGAATTTATTATAAACCATTCCTATCTGAATGTCGATAGCCAAAATATTTTCGGATGACTTTCTGCGATCATATCAAGCGTTACTGTTCACTTCGTTCTCAGTAACGTAGCCAAAATTCATTCCAGATTACCTGCGGCAATGGAATTTTGGCATATCCATGCCAAAACACCTCGCGGGATAGTGGAGTGTGAATAGTAACTATCAAGTCTCTTAATCAATATGCATTATTTACGGGGATTGCTATAGTTGTTTTGCAGTATTTGTAAACTGTGCAGGATGCTGAGCGCCAGTTCGCTGCAGAGAATCCCGTACAGATATCCCCGGATTCCCAGAACAGGGATTGCAAACAGCACGAAACTGATCCGGATGCAGACGCTGATCACACTGTGCAGCAGGCAGATGCCGGATTTTCCAAGGCCGTTGAGTACGCTGGTGAGAGTGGTGTTCAGGTACAGAAAAGGACAGATATAGGACATGGTATGGATATAGATTCCGGCTGTCTGACTGTGAAACAGAAAATTTCCAAGAAATTCTCCAAGAAACAGAAAAAAAACCAAGCAGGATCCGCCTAGCAGCAGACAGTATCGGAAAATCTTGCCGATCACATATTGGATTCGCTTTTGATACCCCAGAGTCTGCAGCTGGGTAATGGAGGGAATCAGCATGGCCGCAGCCGAGTTTGTAAGCGTAGCGGGGAAAAGAATAAGCGGAAGTGCCATCCCTGTAAAGATTCCGTAAACACTCAGGGAATCTTTGGGAGTAAGTCCTGACATTTGCAGCCTTGCAGGTATAAGAATCACTTCAATACTTCCCAGAAGGGTGAGCAGTATTTTATTCATGGTAAGAGGAACGGAAATATGGAGCAATTTTCTGAGAACAGAAAGCGGTCTTCTGATATTCCGGATATTATAATGTGTTACCTTAAAATGCATACTGACTGCGAAAAGAGAAATAAAAGATGAGGCTATTTCCCCGATAAGATTTCCGCCGACTGCAATTGCCGGAGTGATGTTTCGCCCTTGCGATGCACAGATCAGATAAAGAATATAGCATCCGCCTGTGCGGAAAAGCTGTTCCAGAAGTTGGACTCCTGCGGGAAATCCGGCCTGTTTTCTTCCCAAATAATAGCTGCTGATACAGGTATGAAGTGTACTCAACGGAATACTCAGAGAAAGAATCCGTATCAGACTGGAGGTCTGTGACTCTTTCAGAATCTGTACTGCCCAGAAATCCGCATAGCTGTAAAGAAACCAGGAGAATACCAGGGAGAAAACAACAGAAAATACAGTTCCCACGACAAAATAATCTGAGATATGACGACTGGGATTTTTGGAGACTTTTTCTGCGGCAGTGAGGCGGGAGATTGCAGTCTGGATACCGGAAGCGCAGATGGACATGATCAGAATCTGCAGTGGAAGTATAAGCTGAAAGATACCAAGCCCATGTGCACCAATAGTGTGTGACAGGAATATTCTGTAAAAGAACCCCATAAGTCTGCTTAACAAACCGGCAAATGTAAGAAGTAAAGTTCCTTTGATAAAAAGTTTTTTTGACATAATGAAAAATCCAGACCTTTTCATGCGCAGCAGGTGCGAATATCCGCTTGACTAAAAAACAGTAACCTGCCGAAACGCCTTTACAGCAATATATGAACAAAACAGCCTTGACAGAACGGTTTGTTTCTGGTAAAGTAATCATGAAATCCGAGGGAAACACTGGGAATTAAAAAACGAGGTGAGAAAATGAAACTCTCAACAAGAGCCCGTTATGGCTTGAAAGCATTGATAGATCTTGGTTTGCACAGTGCGAATGAAGCGATATCTTTACAGAGTATTGCGGAGAGACAGGATATTTCCACAAGCTACCTCGAACAGCTTATGGCCATGCTTAAGAAGGCCGGTCTTGTAAAGAGCAGCAGAGGGGCTTACGGCGGATACCAGCTTGGCAAGCCGGCAGATGAGATCTCGGTCGGTGAAGTCCTGCGTGTGCTGGAAGGCAGCCTGGAAGCAGCAGCCTGTCCCGGGATTGAGAATGACGGAACCTGCCATGGCAGTGATGTATGTGTGGCAAAACTCGTCTGGAAGAGAATCAATGACAGTATTACAAGCGCTGTCGATACCCTGATGCTTGGTCAGCTGATCGAGGAAAGCAGAAGAGTACATGAAGAAAAAATGGAAAGTCAGGGCATGGAAGAAAATGTACCGGACATACTTAAATAAAACAGGAGGACAAGAAAATGGGAAAAATGATTTATCTGGACAATGCAGCAACAACTAAAACAGCACCGGAGGTTGTCCAGGCAATGCTGCCATATTTTTCAGAATATTATGGCAACCCGTCCAGTATTTATGATTTTGCAGGCAAGAGCAAAGAGGCGATCACCAAAGGAAGAGAGCAGATCGCAGAAGTTCTTGGAGCAAAGAAAGAAGAAATTTATTTCACAGCAGGTGGTTCCGAGTCTGATAACTGGGCTCTGAAGGCTACCTTTGAGGCATATAAAGCAAAAGGAAACCACATCATCACAACAAAGATCGAGCATCATGCAATTCTCCATACCTGTGAATATCTGGAGAAACGCGGCGCAAAGATCACATATGTAGATGTAGACGAGAACGGTATTGTAAAACTGGATGAACTTGAGAAAGCAATCACACCGGAAACAATCCTGATTTCTGTAATGTTTGCAAACAACGAGATTGGTTCTATCCAGCCGATCAAGGAAATCGGACGTATCGCAAAAGAGCATGGAGTGCTTTTCCACACAGATGCTGTTCAGGCATTCTGTCAGGTTCCGATCAATGTGGATGAATGCAATATTGATATGTTAAGCTCCAGCGGACATAAGATCAATGGACCAAAAGGAATCGGTTTCCTCTACATTCGTAAGGGCGTAAAAATCCGTTCCTTTGTACATGGCGGTGCACAGGAACGTAAACGTCGTGCAGGTACAGAGAATGTGCCGGGAATCGTTGGATACGGTGCAGCAGCAGCACGTGCAAATGCATCCATGAAAGAACGTACTGACAAAGAAATCGCTATCAGAGATCATTTGATCCACAGAATTGAGACAGAGATTCCTTATGTAAAAGTAAACGGTGACCGTATAAAACGTCTTCCGAATAACGTAAATGTCAGCTTCCAGTTTGTTGAGGGCGAATCTCTCCTGCTGATGCTGGATAATTATGGAATCTGTGCATCCAGCGGATCTGCCTGTACATCAGGTTCTCTTGATCCGTCCCATGTACTTCTTGCAATCGGACTCCCGCACGAGATTGCACATGGTTCTCTGCGTATGACACTCAGCGAAGAGACAACAATGGAAGATGTAGATTTCGTAGTGGACAGATTGAAAGAAATTGTAGCGCACTTAAGAAGCATGTCTCCATTATATGAAGATTTCATGAAAAAACAGAATAAATAACAAAACAGAAGATAATTGCTTGTATTTTTGCAGTTACAACAGAAATAATATTAAAAGAAAGTCAGGATAACAGGAGGAAACACAAATGGCTTACAGTGAAAAAGTAATGGATCATTTTCAGCATCCGCGTAATGTAGGAGAAATAGAGAACGCAAGTGGCGTAGGTACAGTGGGAAATGCAAAATGCGGTGATATCATGAGGATTTTTCTTGATATCGATGATGAAACACATATCATCAAAGACTGCAAATTCAAAACATTCGGATGTGGTGCGGCAGTTGCAACCAGCAGCATGGCAACAGAGATGGTAATGGGAAAAACCATCGAAGAAGCTATGGAAGTTACAAATAAGGCAGTTATGGAAGCCCTGGACGGACTTCCGCCTGTAAAAGTACACTGCTCCCTGCTTGCAGAGGAAGCAATCCATGCGGCTCTGTGGGATTATGCACAGAAGCATCATATTGAGATTAAAGGTCTTAAGAAACCAAAGTCTGATATTCACGAAGGCGAAGAAGCAGAGGAAGAAGAATATTGATTATAGCAAAAAAACTGAATCTGTTTGTAATCTGAAATCGTTATTTATAAAGAAGGGGCGGGTGATACTCATCATCTGCCCTGTGCTTTATATTATGGCATTATATGATACCAGGGACAAAAGATATTTTGTGAAGCAGTTCCCGCAATTTTTATTATATGATGTTGCTATAAATATTTTCTGCAGGAGGTAGAAATGACAGGACTTACAAATGAACAGGTGCAGGAGAGGATTGCAGAAGGAAAAGTTAATGTCAACGAGAACCCGAATACCAGAACCTACAAGCAGATCATTTTGGAAAACACGCTTACATTTTTTAACTTTTTAAATATTGCATTGCTTGTTCTGGTGCTTTTTGTGAGATCTTATAAGAACTCCATGTTTATGGGAATCATTCTGATCAATACAGTGATAGGTATTATTCAGGAGATCAGAGCAAAGAAGACGATTGACAAACTTGCAATCCTTACAGAGAGTAAAACAGTAGTTTTGCGTGAGGGGAAGAAATGGAGTATTTCCACAGAGAAACTGGTTCTGGATGATCTGATCTTTCTGAAAACAGGAGATCAGGTTCCGGCTGACGTAAAGGTACTGGAGGGAACTGTAGAAGTAAACGAGTCTCTACTCACCGGTGAGTCGGACAATCTGTCCAAAAGCCAGGGAGACGAACTTTTTTCAGGAAGCTTTGTGACATCAGGGGAAGCTTGCTGTCAGGTAATCCATGTTGGAAAAGATAATTATGCATCGCAGATTACAAGTGAAGCAAAGGAATTTAAACGTCATAATTCGGAACTTCGCAATTCTCTGAATGCGATTCTGAAGGTGATTAGTATCATTATCGTGCCTCTTGGTGCCATGTTGTTTTACAAGCAATATATGATCGTAGGAGATACACTGAAGGATTCTGTGGTAAATATGGTTGCCGCAGTACTTGGAATGATCCCGGAAGGCCTGGTACTTCTGACAAGTGTGGCACTGACATTGGGTTCTATGGTTCTTGCTACAAAGAAGACACTTGTGCAGGAGCTTTACTGTATTGAAACGCTGGCGAGAGTTGACACGCTCTGTCTGGATAAGACCGGTACGATCACAGAAGGTACCATGAAGGTTGAAGATGTGCAGTTGTATGATACAGCACAGACAACTGTTGTACAGCATACAGCAAAATTTGATCCGGAAACAGGGGAGCCTGTTCAGAATGTGTCAGCATTAAAACCGGAGGTTACGGTATCAGCAGAGAAGGAAAACGGACAGATACAGGAAACAGTAAATTCAGAAACGGTATCTCAGGAAGAAAGACAGAAGCTTCAGGAAATTGACCACATTATGGGAAATATGATGTCAGTTCTTCATGATCAGAATGCAACAGCAGATGCGCTGAGAAAGCGCTTTCCTTCAAGAAATGACCTGAAACTGATCCATGCCATTCCTTTCTCCTCAGACAGGAAATACAGTGGTGCTGTTTTTGAAGGAAGAGGAACTTATCTGATGGGAGCTGCACAGTTCCTTTTTCCGGAAGGAAATGAAGAACTTCTGGAACATTGCAGCAGTTACGCACAGGAGGGATACCGTATCCTTGTTCTGGCTCACAGTGAACAGGAGACAAAAGGAACGGAACGCCCGACAGGACTTGAACCGTTGGGACTGTTTCTCATCACTGATGTGATACGTGAGGAAGCACCGGATACTCTGGCTTTTTTTGACAGTCAGGGAGTTGACCTTAAAGTTATCTCAGGAGATGATCCTGTGACTGTCTCTGCGATTGCAAAGAAAGCAGGACTGAAAAATGCCAATCATTATATCGATGCAACAACAATCAAAACTCCGGAAGAAATGCAGCGTGCAGTTGCAGAGTGCAGTGTATTCGGGCGTGTAACACCACAGCAGAAGAAACAGATGGTACAGGCTCTTCAGTCACAGAAGCATACAGTTGCGATGACCGGTGACGGTGTAAATGACGTACTTGCACTCAAGGAAGCAGACTGCAGTATTGCCATGGCAGCAGGAAGCGATGCAGCTAAAAATATTGCAAATGTCGTTCTTCTTGATTCTAATTTCGGGGCAATGCCTCATATTGTAAATCAGGGCCGTCGTGTTGTAAACAATATCAGAAGTGCGGCATCCATGTTTCTGATCAAAACAATTTTTTCTGTTTTACTGTCATTGATCACAATTTTCTTTGGAGATGCATATCCCTTTGAACCAATCCAGATGTCACTGATCAGTGCCTGCGCAGTGGGAATTCCTACATTTCTTCTGACACAGGAAAATAATTACAATAAGATTGACCATACATTCCTGAGGCACGTATTTATGAATGCATTTCCTGCGGCAGTAACCATTACAGGATGTGTATTTACGATCATGCTGGTCTGTCAGGATGTATACCATTCCAACGTCATGCTTAATACAGCCTGTGTTCTGGTTACGGGGTGGAACTATATGTCTGCACTGCGTACAGTTTATTCGCCGCTGAACACATACAGAAAAGTGATCATTTATGGAATGCAGTTTGCATTTTTTATAAGTGCGGTTGTATTGCAGGATTTGCTGACACTGGGTTCTCTGGAATTTGGAATGATCATTCTGGTATTTGTACTGATGACATTCTCTCCAATCCTGATCGAAACTATTACAGAATGGATCAGGAGGATTTATGAGAAGTCACTGGACAGAGAAGATGAAAATAAAGGATTTTTTGCAAGATTTTTGGAAAGAGTCCAGAAGTAAAAAACGAGGACAATCTGTAAAATATGCAGATTGTCCTCGTTTGCATTATGCGGTCTGCGTTATGCAGATTAATGGTTTATTTCTTTCTGCACAGCCAGAAGCATCCAAATGCAGGGATCATAACACCTTTAGCTTCCATCTCATGTCCTGAGATAAGATCAGTGTATATGCCGTCATCTTCGTTGATCCATGCAACCTTATCCTGATCGCTGAAGTTATAGATTCCGATGAATTTCTCCTCTGCATTTTCGCGTACGATTGCAAGGATAGAAGAATCCCAGGTATCGATTGTACGAAGATCAGCTGTTGTATCAAAAACGCTGTGTGAACTTCTGATATGTTCCAGATGATCCAGTGCGTGGAAAAGTTTTCCCTGTACTGTATCTGCGATATTTCTGTTTGGAGCAAGTGACCAGTTGAATTCTCCTCTGTGAAGATAGCGGGAATCAACTGCCTTATCAGGATCATCTTTATAAGAATAGTCGTTTACCTGACCAATCTCATCTCCGCTGTAGATTACAGGGATACCTGACTGGGAAAGCATAAATGCATGAAGTGTGATGTCATAGCGCACACTTCTGTCAACACCAACTACATTTCCTTCAAAACCATATTTCTCAATGCCGCACAGAGATGCGGTAGTACCGCAAAGTCTTGCATCACCCAGACGCGGGTCATCATTGTAAAGTTCACCGCGGCCAAATGTATCCGGATATTTGCCTGTAAAGAAATCATTCAGGAATTTCTTATGAGAAACCTCATCGATTGAGAAATTCTTCAGGAAATCATAATCCAGTCCCCAGCCAATATCATCGTGGCAACGCAGATAATTCTGGAAGATGTACTCTTTTGGAAGAGATCCCAGAATATCCAGCTGTCTGCGGAGCAGAGATACATCTTTGGTTGCAACTGTGTGCCAGGTGCTTGCCATAGTAGTAACGTTATACAGGATATGGCATTCCGGCTTTTCAAGTGTACCGAAATATGGAACAACTTTTTCAGGAGCCATGACAACCTCTCCGAGAAGAAGGACTCCCGGGCACACGATCTCGCAGATCATACGCATCATACGTACGATTGTGTGAACCTGTGGCAGGTTGCGGCAGTTTGTTCCAAGCTGCTTCCAGATATAAGGAACTGCATCGAGACGTACGATGTCAACACCCTGGTTTGCCAGATATAACATATTGTAGACCATTTCGTTAAATACAACAGGATTTCTGTAGTTTAAATCCCACTGGTATGGATAGAAAGTAGTCATGACATGCTTGTGAAGGTCATCCAGCCATGTAAAGTTGCCCGGTGCGGTAGTTGGGAATACCTGTGGACAGGTCTTCTCATAGAGAGCAGGAACATCGTAGGTATCAAAGAAGAAATAACGGTCCTGGTATTCTTTTTCGCCTGCGCGAGCCCGTTTTGCCCACTCATGCTCTTCGGAAGTATGGTTCATAACGAAATCAAGGCAGATGTTGATGCCGCGTTCATGGCATTTGGAGGTAAGCTCTGAAAAGTCCTCCATAGTACCAAGCTCAGGCTGCACTGTGCGGAAGTCAGCTACTGCGTAACCACCGTCACTTTTTCCTTTCGGAGATGCGAGCAGAGGCATCAGATGAAGATAATTGACATTACATTCTTCCACATAATCCAGATGCTCCTCCAGACCTTTTAAAGTATGTGCAAAATTGTTTACATACATCATCATGCCTACAAGGTCATTGCGTTTATACCAGTCCGGATCAGCCTCACGCTTTTTATCAGATGCCTTTAATGCTGAATTTCTGCTGTTATAGAAAGCTTCCATATTAGAAGTAAGATCATGCAGATAGGTCATGACATCATCACGATCCTGATATAATTCGCAATATAACCATTTCAGCTCATCATAATGTTTCTGAAAACGTTCATTATATAAAGTAAGATCAACAGGAACGTCCAGTTTAACAGGTTCCACTTTGGAAGTCTCGACCTTAACAGGTTCCACTTTGGAAGTCTCGACTTTAACAGGTTCCACTTTGGAAGTCTCGACTTTAACAGGTTCTACTTTGGAAGTCTCGACCTTAACAGGTTCTACTTTAGAAGTCTCGACCTTAACAGGTTCTACTTTAGAAGTCTCGACCTTAACAGGTTCCACTTTGGAAGTCTCGACCTTAACAGGTTCTACTTTAGAAGTTTCAACTCTGACAGGCTCAGTTTTGGAAGTAGTCACTTGTAAAATTTCTGATTCCTGCTTTCTGACTGTTGATGAAGAACGTTTCTTCTGGAGTCTTTTTTTTGCCATAATATTCCTCCCTGGTTTATGAAAAATACAGTAACCGGGCAGTGTCGGGACATATAAAACATAAATATGGAGACACCGGACAGTTACGAATATATACAGAAAGCTGCAATTTCCATATCTGCTGTCAGTTTTTTATCATGATCAGCTATGATGCAGACCAGAGAAACAGTATTTGGAGCAGTTTGGAAATTGGGCTTCTGAAATCATATGTAATATTATATTATAGGAACTGCCATATAGGCAAGTACTGACACGTTTTACAGAGAAATAAATTCCGGTTTACGGTCTTTGAAGATTGTATAGTAACGAAAACCACAGGCTTCCAGTACACTGGCAGCTTTATCAAATGCACAGGCGATTTTATCCGGAGTATGCGCATCTGCCCCGATGGTGATGATCTCTCCGCCAAGTTCTCTATAGCGCCTTATTACGGCAGTACATGGATTGGGTTCTCCAAGACCATAATGATATCCGCCTGTATTAAGTTCGATGCCTTTTCCCATGGAAATCAGTTTCTTCAGAATCTCATCCAGAATATCTTTATACCGTCCGTAAGAATATTCCCGGTTCCTGTTAGGACCATAACGGACAACATAATCAATATGTCCGTAAACGTCAAATCCGTCATATGCGGAAATGTTTTCAAGAATGGATTCAAAATATTCCATATAACATAAAAATTCCTTACGTCCTTCAAAAAATTCCGGGTAATAAGGATCATACCCATGGACAAGATGGGATGAACCGATAACGAAATCAAAAGGTGTCTGAGAGAGAAGTGAGTCAAAATATTCTCCCAGATGCATCTGCAGTCCCAGTTCAATTCCGAAACGTACCTGAATTTTATCCTTATATATATCTGAAAGTTCAGCCAGCTTTTCTTTGTAAGCCGGAATATCCAGAGAAAAATCCAGCTTGTCCGGAGTAACAGGGTAATCCGGATCCAGATGTTCCGTAAAAGTAATTCCCTGTAGTCCCGTTTCAACAGCGCGATGGATCATAACTTCCATAGGCGTATCCGAGTCAGCAGAAAAAGAAGAGTGCATATGACAATCCCACAATATTTGTCTGTCCATAATTTCAGTCCTTTCTTCTGTAAAAACAGTACTGTTATATTTGCGTGTGATATATTATAAATGAATACTGTGTCCTCTTAAATGGATATATCTGCACCTGAAATATCACAATTACAGGCCCGGATCAGTGTATTCATAAAGCACTGTATACACAGTATAACATATAATTTACATTTTTTACTTAATTTTTATCTGTTTTTTGGAAAATGGTCTTGAATTTTTGTTTAGAATTATGTACAATACATTACAGGTTGATGATTCTTTAACAAACAAAGGATTACCATAATTAACCACTTAATTCATAGGAGGAATTTTATCATGGCAGTAAAAGTTGCAATTAATGGTTTTGGACGTATTGGACGTCTTGCATTCCGTCAGATGTTTGGAGCAGAAGGATTTGAAATCGTAGCAATCAACGATTTAACATCTCCTAAAATGCTTGCTCACTTATTAAAATATGATTCAACACAGGGAAAATATGCTCTTGCAGATACAGTAACAGCAGGAGAAGATTCCATCACAGTTGACGGAAAAGAAATCAAAATTTACGCAAAAGCTAACGCTGCTGAACTTCCATGGGGAGAAATCGGTGTAGACGTAGTTCTTGAGTGTACAGGATTCTATACATCCAAAGACAAAGCTCAGGCTCATATCGATGCAGGTGCTAAACACGTTATCATTTCCGCTCCGGCTGGAAACGATCTTAAGACAATCGTTTACAATGTAAACCATGAAACTCTTACAAAAGAAGATCACATCATCTCCGCAGCTTCCTGTACAACAAACTGCTTAGCTCCAATGGCTAAAGCATTAAATGATCTTGCTGCAATCAAATCCGGTATCATGTGCACAATCCACGCTTACACAGGCGATCAGATGACACTTGACGGACCACAGAGAAAAGGTGATTTAAGAAGATCTCGTGCAGCTGCAGTTAACATCGTTCCTAACAGCACAGGTGCTGCTAAAGCTATCGGTCTTGTTATTCCGGAACTGAACGGTAAACTTATCGGATCTGCTCAGCGTGTTCCTACCCCAACAGGTTCTACAACAATCTTAACAGCAGTTGTTGAAGGAAACGTAACAAAAGAACAGATCAACGCAGCTATGAAAGCAGCTTCTAATGAATCCTTCGGATACAACGAAGATGAAATCGTATCCAGCGATATCGTTGGTATGAGATTTGGTTCTCTGTTCGATGCTACTCAGACAATGGTTCTTCCACTTGAGAATGGCACAACAGAAGTACAGGTAGTTTCCTGGTATGACAACGAGAACTCCTACACAAGCCAGATGGTTCGTACAATCAAACACTTTGGTAAATTACTGAACGCTTAATTTTCAGTAAGTGTAAAGGAATAGACTCCAACGAAGGGTCCGGTCTGATTTGGACCGGACCCTTTTCGCGTGGTCTGGAATGACAGCAGGAAATCAATAAGTTACTGTTTACAGATATGCAGTAACTGTTAAAGAATATTATTAAGGAGGCACCACAAATGCTGAATAAAAAATCTGTTGATGATATCAATGTAAAAGGCAAAAAAGTTCTTGTAAGATGTGACTTCAATGTTCCTCTTCAGGATGGAAAGATCACAGATGAGAACCGTCTGGTTGCAGCTCTTCCTACAATCAAGAAGCTGATCGCTGACGGCGGAAAGGTTATTCTCTGCTCCCACCTTGGAAAACCGAAGGGAGAGCCGAAACCGGAGCTTTCTCTTGCACCTGTTGCTAAACGTCTCACAGAGCTTCTCGGACAGGAAGTGAAATTCGTTCCAAGCCCGGTTGTTGTAGATGACACTGTAAAAGCAGCAGTAGCTGACATGAAAGACGGCGAGATCATTCTTCTTGAGAATACTCGTTATCGTGCAGAAGAGACCAAGAACGGAGAGGCTTTCTCTAAGGAACTTGCTTCTCTTGCTGATGTATTTGTTAACGATGCATTCGGTACAGCTCATAGAGCACATTGCTCTAACGTAGGTGTTACAGAGTTCGTTAAGGGTGACTGCGTAGTAGGTTACCTGATGCAGAAAGAGATTGATTTCCTTGGAAATGCAGTTAACAATCCGGAGAGACCATTCGTAGCAATCCTTGGTGGTGCTAAAGTTTCTTCTAAGATTTCTGTTATTGAGAACCTGTTAGATAAGGTTGACACACTGATCATCGGTGGTGGTATGGCATATACATTCATGGCTGCTCACGGTGAGGAAGTTGGTAAATCTCTTCTTGAGGAAGACTATGAAGAGTATGCATTGAAGATGGAGAAGAAGGCAGAGGAGAAAGGTGTTAAGCTTTTGATCCCTGTTGATACAGTAGTAGCTGATGATTTCTCTAACGATGCAAACTTCAAGGTAGTAGGTCGTGGCGAGATCCCAGCTGACATGGAAGGTCTTGATGTAGGACCTAAGACAGCAGAGCTTTTCGCAGATGCTATAAAGGGTGCTAAGACAGTTGTATGGAACGGACCTATGGGATG
>ENA-ORTB01001509-ORTB01001509.1-human-gut-metagenome-genome-assembly--contig:-NODE-1509-length-25317-cov-3.911606_pt1 | contig 25317 bp, 20 predicted proteins | sample MGYA00241905_ERZ509174 | MGnify/ENA primary metagenome ERZ509174 (study PRJEB26280, sample SAMEA2338851) | human gut metagenome | biome: human gut; feature: human-associated habitat; material: faeces... | reverse complement strand
TGCATTGATAATAAATTCCGTACAATAACCAAAGCGGATATCCTCTTCTTCAGAAGCGCCGACAGATCCATTAACCACGCGGGTTGCTGTACCTGTATTCACTGTGAAATCCGTTGCCTTACCCTTCAAGGCATCGAGCGCACCGCGAATAAATGTCATCAAACCTTCCCCGCCAGAATCAACAACTCCCGCCTGCTTCAGTACCGGCAGTAATTCCGGTGTCTGCAGCAATGCTTCCTCCATTTCAGCAGCGACTTCATCGCAGAATTTGATAATATCGTCCGTATCTCCGTTCACTAACAGATCCATCGACTTGTCCGCTCCTGCCTTTGCAACGGTAAGGATCGTACCCTCTTTCGGTTTCATGACTGCTTTGTATGCCGTTTCTGCAGCATGCTGCACGCCATTTCCTAACGCTGTCACATCGATAATATCTAATCCCTTTAATTCTTTGACAAAACCGCGAAAGATCTGGGACATGATAACGCCGGAATTTCCTCTTGCTCCTCTAAGTGAACCACTGGAAATCGCTTTACCCAATTCGGTCAATGTCGGATTCTGAAGATTGGCTACATCTTTCGCTGCAGCCATTATGGTCATCGTCATATTCGTTCCGGTATCTCCATCCGGTACCGGAAATACATTCAATTCATTAATATATTCCTTCTTCGCCTCTAAACCCTTTGCTCCTGCCAAAAACATTTTCTGCAACATCTTTGCATCAATTGTCTGAACGCTCACTGCTTTAATCCTCCTTGTGTTTGCAAATCGGTAAATTAATCTTCATCTACAATACGAACACCTTCAACGATGACGTTAATCTGTTCTACTTCCATTCCGGTAAAAGTTTCTATCTTATAGCGTACATGCTCAAGCACGTTTTGAGCAACCGCGCGGATACTTACACCATATGCTACAATAATATGAAGTTCCACTTTGATACGGTTGTCCACAACATATACATTCACACCGCGTCCTGCATTCTCTTTCTTTAGGAGCTTGATCACGCCATCTTTTACATTAACGGCCGCCATGCCCACGATACCAATACATTCTGCTGTCGCAGCCCCGGCATATTTTGCTAAAACATCACGGTCAATAATAATGTTGCCCATTTTTGCATTCATTTTGCCTTTCATAAATACTCCTCCATTTCTATGCTGTTACATCTTAAATATGTTTTATTCAAGATTTAAAATCTTTGTCATATACTAACATTAAGATACACTGTATTAGTATATCCTATTCTACACAATTGTGCAAGCGAGGGGTTTTATGCGTCATATGATTGGTTTTATATTGTTTTGGATCGCCATCGGCATGACAATCATGTTTTTTATTTCAAACGCTGTTATTGCTGTATTGATCATCCTGCTCTGCCTTGTTTTAGGCTATAATTTATTCTGTTCATAGAAGCAAAGCCCGCGCTTTGCTTCTGCAAGAATTGCTAAAGCAATTCTTGTTGGCTGCACACTACATAACAGTAATATTTGCTATTCGCTAGAAAAGCAAGAAAAAGGACCGGGAATTATCCCGATCCTGTGGATTCTCATATAAAAGGTGATTGCGATTATGCACGCTCTACAGCTCCAGAACGTAAACATCCTGTACATACTGGCATTTTCTTGGTTCCACCATTCACCTTTACACGAACAGACTTAATGTTCGGCTTCCACATCTTGTTGCTTCTTCTATGTGAATGACTCACCTTGTTTCCGAAGTGAACACTCTTTCCACATACTGCACACTTTGCCATCGTAAGCACCTCCTTACCTTTATTCCTGATGGTCTCATTTATCCTGTCATTTCTGTCAGTGTTATTAGCACAACATGAACATAATACCAAAAATCAAACAGAAATGCAAGAACAAAATTTAATTTTTTGCTTTTTGCGCTTTTTCCTTTTTGGAAGGAACATATTTGTCCAAAAGATCAGGAACCATATCCAATACTTTTGTAATGCTATCCTGATTTTTTACATTGACAAGCTTCGTCTCACCATTGCGGATCACTAAGATCGCACTCGGTTGGATCTTTCCACCCATACCTCCGGCACTGTTTTCTTTCTTGCCCGGCTCTGCGAAAGCACCTGTACCACCACCGGAAGCAACGGAGAAATATTTCTTACCCTGCTCTAAGCATTCTTTCTTGTAAGTACCAGCTACCGGATGCTGGAAACGAGTTGGGTTTGTTGAGTTACCTGTGATAGATACATCAACGCCCTCTTTGTGCATGATAGCTACACCTTCGCAAACATCGTTTGCACCGTAGCAGTTAACTTTTGCACGAAGTCCGTCTGAGTAAGACTTACGGAATACTTCTTTTACTGTGTTTGTGTATGGATCATACTCTGTCTCAACAAATGTGAATCCGTTGATACGGGAAATGATCTGAGCAGCGTCTTTTCCAAGACCGTTAAGGATAACACGGAGAGGTTTCTTACGAACCTTGTTTGCTTTCTCAGCGATACCGATAGCACCTTCTGCTGCGGCGAATGACTCATGTCCTGCAAGGAATGCGAAACACTCTGTCTCTTCTTCAAGGAGCATTTTTCCTAAGTTACCATGTCCAAGACCAACTTTACGTGTATCTGCAACTGAACCAGGGATACAAAATGCCTGTAATCCTTCACCGATTGCTGCTGCTGCGTCTGCTGCACGACGGCAGTCTTTTTTGATTGCGATAGCTGCACCAACTATATATGCCCAACAGGCGTTCTCAAAACAGATTGGCTGAATGCCTTTAATCTGGTCATATACATTTAATCCAGCATCTTTAGTAATCTTTTCAGCTTCTTCAATAGAAGCGATACCATAGCTGTTTAAAACGCTATTGATTTTATCAATTCTTCTTTCATATGATTCAAATAATGCCATTGTTCGTTTGCCTCCTTTATATTATTTTGCGATCTCTTCATCTGTTCTTGGGTCGATAAGCTTAACAGCGTCGTCAACACGGCCATACTGTCCACAAGCTTTTTCCCAAGCTGTGTTAGGATCATCACCTTTTTTGATGAAGTCTGTCATTTTTCCAAGGCTGACGAATTTGTAACCAATGATAAGGTCATCTTCATCTAATGCGATAGCTGTAACATAACCCTCAGCCATCTCTAAGTAACGAGGACCTTTCTTTAATGTACCATACATAGTACCAACCTGTGAGCGAAGTCCCTTACCAAGATCTTCAAGACCGGCACCGATAGCAAGTCCATCCTCAGAGAAAGCACTCTGCGAACGACCATAAACGATCTGAAGGAAAAGTTCTCTCATAGCTGTATTGATAGCATCACAAACTAAGTCTGTGTTTAATGCTTCCATTACTGTAAGTCCCGGAAGAATTTCAGATGCCATAGCTGCTGAATGTGTCATTCCTGAACATCCGATAGTCTCAACTAAAGCTTCCTGTATAATACCTTCCTTAACATTGAGAGTAAGTTTGCACGCACCCTGCTGTGGTGCACACCAGCCTACACCATGTGTAAAGCCGGAAATATCCTTTACTTCTTTTGCCTTAACCCATTTTGCTTCTTCTGGGATTGGTGCACAACCATGGTGTACTCCCTGAGCTACTGGGCACATGTTTTCTACTTCCTGTGAATAAATCATGTTCTTGCTCCTTTCAATAATGCTTATTATCTGCGACATTATCCGCAGTCCTAAACTATATTTTCGCATAAATTGATTGTGAAGTCTATACCTTTTTGAAAAATTTTGTCAAAAAATTTCAGATATTGCAAGATTTTATTGAATAAGACGGTAGAGACAGCAAAAACCGGCAATAATTGATAGTCAGTTATCAATTATCCCGGTTTTTATCATATCTAAAATATGTTTATATATTTGTGTGTGTCATAAAGCTTTCCGTTGTGCTTTATTGCAAGTTTATAATTTCCGTGAGCTATTGCCATAAGCGGCATACTCATATAATAATGCTGTGTTCCAAATACTTCAATAGTCTGCTCCGAATCCGTAAAGTCCTGTATATATGTGTCATTTTCATTATACAGATATATCTTTTCAAGTGTATGGTCAAGTGCTCTTATCTGTAATAATTCACCATACATACAAATCTGTGGTTTATCGTCATTATTTTCAATATCATCAAAATCAAACATTTTGGTAAAGTCCTCAGCATTTCCTTCAACTTTTACAGGTGCATACAACTCACCGACTACCATATCTTTAGAAAAATCTAACGGTTTCGCCATATCATTTATGTTAAATTCTATTGAATGTGCACTGAAATAATCCAGCTCAGATGAAAATTCATTTGTAATCTCACCCGTATTGTAATCTATTTCATATATTTTTCCGTTATAGCCGTCAATAGGCGGTTTAAGATTTGCACACATGGCAAATACTTTTCCTGTCTTTGTATCATATTCCTCATTTGACCTTGTAACACTTAAAGGAACAGGGATATATTTATCCTGTGTGACTGTCATATTTTTCTCATCTATAGTAAAGAACATGATATTTGATTTTTTTTCTTTATCAAACCATTTGACAGGTCTTCTGTTTGCCGTATGATTGTCAAAAAGCATTATGTGAAGTCTGCCGTCCTTATTTTTTTCATCGTGAACTATCTGGATAGCGTGCTGCTGGAAGAACCATTTTATATCCCCCTCCGGTTTAAGGACTTTGTCCTCAACATTAGTTTCCTTGTAAAATTTAGGGTTTGTTAAAATCCAGACAAGTTCGCCTTTCTCAAGACTTATCTTTGCGATAGTGTGAACATTACGCATTGAAATGACAACAGAATCATCCTTGGCAATATATTCTATTGAATTTATATGTGCCCAGTCATTTCTTGTAATGTATTTTTCAGGAAGAAGCTGGTTCATATTTATCTCTTTTACTGCCTCACCGGTAAATCTGTCTATCTCAACTATCTCATTTTCCATAAATGTATCATCCGTAGAGCTCGAAAGTGCAAGTATGTTTCCACCCGGCTCTTTTTCTATCGCCCAGTGATGAAGTCCCTTTTTATCATAATAAGTACGGTAAACCCTGCCCATCATATCCATTTCGTGCATTACAACTGTATTTGCATTTCCCCATGCAGGTCTTCTCATATGCTTTTCAGGGAATAAAAAGCGTCCGTCTTTAAAAAGATATACACCACAATACTGAGGAATTTTATTGAGTGCAAATCGGATATTTCCTTTTTTATCAAATGCATAAACACCGCCATGATACCCGCCTGAAACAAAAATAAAATCTTTTGACAATGGCTGTGTGCTTTTTGAAAGTTCTACGGCATTGTGAACCGGTTTATCAAGACCTCTTATGAGAATACGCAATTTCTTTGACGCAATTATACTGTCGTTTTCATCGAGAAGCCTTATAATAATGATGTTTAATGAATTTTCATATAATCCTAATAATGGAACCCTGTGATATTTAGTCATTATCTCATTACATACCGTGTAGTCGTCACTCCCTCTTTTGCCGGCTATGGTATATTGGACTTTACAGGACATATCCGTCACAAATAGTGCAAGTGCAGATAACGGTGCAATACGGTGCGGATTTTTGATGACAAGCATATTATCGAAATCATATTCTTTGCTTTTTAATATCTCGTTTATCGCTACTTCTCTTTTATAAGATGATATTGCAGCAATTTCTGATTTTGTATCTATATTTGTTTCATAGTTATTACTTATGTTATTATAAGTGACATTGTTTGCCCGAACCTGTTTTTCAAGCCATTTATAATTAGCTACAAGTGCGTTCATTGTTTTTTTCTTGATAGGTGCCAATAATTTGTTTATCGTTTTCATATTTCCATCCTTGTTTATGGTTCAAGTCATAATCTTAAGATTTTATTAAGATTTATGCTGATTTAAATATTAAAATACAAATATGTCATTTTTTTTGCAAAAAAGTGTTATTTCTGCCATTTTTTTACGCTGTTATATTTATTTTGTATAATATCTATAGTCCATTATTGTTTTTATACAAAACTTTGTAACATAATTGCATTGAATTTGTAAGCTTCTGTTTGATATAATAGTATTTACTGGGTTAATTATATCCATACAATGTACGGAGGAATATTAAAATGAAAAATCTTAATGAAATACTTGATAGTTATAAGGTGACAGAGCTTAAGGAATTTGCCAAAAATTCTGGAGTTAAGGGTTATTCAAAATTAAAGAAAGCAGAGCTTATTGATACTATTATTTCAAGACTTGCAAATGTTGATGTATCGACACTTGATCTGCCTGATGAGATTAAAAACAGCGTAAATGACAATATACAGAGTACGGCAGCAAATATGGTTGCAGCTATTGCAAAGGATGAAAACAATGTTGCTGCAGCAGATAATAAAGCTGCAACGGAAAATGGTGCAGACGATGACGGTGTTATCAAACTTAAAAACCGTTTATTTGGAGTTGCACCACTTGTTGCAAATGTAATTCCTGACGATATGCCGATACCTCCTTCAAATACACCTAACAGTTTTATGCAGATAAAAAAGATTTATCCAAATGATAAATGCCCTTGCGGAAGCGGTAAAAAATATAAAAAATGCTGCGGAAAAACAGCTTAATAAAAAGAGCAAAATCAGAATTTTGCCAACGAGAATTTTCCTATACATAAAAAGAACACGGTCTATATTTTAAATCGTGTTCTTTTTGTTTACTCAGGTAAACTATTTCTAATCGTGTCTTTTTTATACTCAGATACATTATTATTATTTTTTTTTATATCCGAATACATACTTCCTATTTGATATATGGATTATCTTTTTTCTACAATATCACCCTGTTTTTTATAGATACTTCCTTTTGGAACATATCCTCTTACACTTGACAGAGGGTAGATATTTGTATTACTTCCTATTATAGTACCCGGATTTAATACGCTGTTGCAGCCTACCTCAACATAATTTCCAAGAATAGCTCCCATCTTTTTAAGCCCTGTTTCTATCTTGTCACCCTCATATTTAATGACAACATTTGTCTTGTCTGATTTTACATTTGATGTAATTGAACCTGCACCCATATGTGATTTGTAGCCAAGGATTGAGTCGCCCACATAGTTGTAATGCGGCACCTGCACATTATTGAAAAGGATAACATTTTTTAGTTCTGTAGAATTACCTACGACACATTTTTCTCCTACTATCGCATTACCTCTGATAAAGGCACCCGGTCTTACTTCCGTATCTTTTCCGATGATACAGGGTCCGTTTATGGTTGCGGTAGGTGCTATAGCTGCCGACTTTGCAATCCATACATTGTCACCTTTTTTGTCATAATCATCAGGTGAGAGTGACTCACCAAGCCCCGTTATAAAGTCTTTTATCTTTGGAAGAACCTCCCACGGAAAATCAATATCCGTAAAAATATCTGCGGCTATTGTTTCATCGAAGTTAAATAAGTTTTTGTTTTTTAAATTTTCGTACATATGATTTCCCTCATTTCCATAATTTATTTGTAAATTAGCAATTTACTCTATATATTTTATTGCATTATATGATTATTGCACAAAAAAGCATTTTGTTCAAAATCATGCCACGGATTGCTGTCTGTTTTTATTTCTTATATCATTCATTATGCCTGTTTATTCTTTGTTTTTGAATTATCAGTACCGGACTTTGCGGTGGTTTTCTTAGCAGTTTTCTTTGAAGTCTTATAATTTGCAGCCGCCTTATCAAAGTAAGGTTTGAAAAGATTTTGATAATTTTTGCTCTTTACATTCTGCACATGATTTGTGATAAAGCTGTTTAGTTTCATCATATACTCTTCTTCTGTTATCTTGCCGTCTGCAACCATTGTAAGACCGAGTTCCCAGCTTGCCGTAAGTTCCGGGTTTAAAAGTGCATGGATTGATGCAAACACAACATCATATATCATCTCACCAAGAAGCGTCGGTGTTATAATCTGCGTCTTTTTATTTAAAGAAAGATATTTGATATTGACAAGTTTGCTGAGTATCTCAGCTCTTGTTGCACTCGTACCGATACCACTTCCTTTTATCTGTGCACGAAGATCCTCATCTTCGATAAGCTGACCTGCATTTTCCATGGCAAGTATCATAGAACCTGAGTTGTATCGCTTAGGAGGCGATGTTTCACCCTCTTTTATTTCAGCAGAGAATAATTCTATTTCCATGCCCTTTTTTAGTTGTTTAAGCTTTTCAATTGCATTTTCATCAAGTTTATTGTCTGAACTTTGTATTCCGTCTGTATTATTTTCGGAAGTTTGCCTGTCAGTAATCTTCTGTTTTGCAAAAGAAGCTGTAGCAATAGCAAGATAACCCTCATTAGTCAAAATTTTAAAACTGGCAAAAAAATGTTCCTGTAATCTCTCGGCTATAATGTTTATCTTAAGATATTCCGCTGATGGATAGAAGATACATAAAAACCTTCTTACGATAACCTCATATACTTTTGAAGCAGTCTGACTTATACTATTTAAAGCATTAAATCCCTGTCCTGTAGGTATTATTGCATAATGGTCAGTAATTTGTTTATCATTTACATATTTAGTTTTTTCAATCCCCTTATAACTTTGAGATTCGAGTATGCCAGAGGCAATATTACTTAAAATAGCATAGTTTCTAAGTCCACTGATATTTTTATATATCTCCTTTGCGACCGCTGTTGACAAAACTCGTGCGTCAGTTCTTGGATATGTAACAAGTTTCTTTTCATATAATTCCTGAACTATTTTTAATGTTTCGTCAGGACTTATCTTAAAAAGTTTTGAACATGTATTTTGCAATTCTGCAAGATTGAAAAGCAGAGGAGGATTTTTCTTCTCTTTTTTCTTTTCGGCTTTACATATAACTGCTTTTACCGCAGGCGGCTCTATCTTTAATTCATCTATCAGCTTTTGTGCATCTTCTTTTTTATTAAAGCCGTTTTCTTTATATAAAAGATGCGATTCAAAATACTGTGAACCTTTTACGGCACGCCATTCACCGTCAAATTTTTGCCCCTCATATCCAAAATTTCCGATAACACGGTAAAAAGGAGTCTTTACAAAATCCCTTATCTCACGCTCTCTCTTGACTACCATACCGAGAACGCATGTCATAACCCTGCCGACAGATACTGCAGACCATCTACCATTGTTTAGATAGTCCATTATCGTTCTGCCATATTTGAGCGAGAGAACTCTTGAAAAGTTGATACCCATAAGATAATCGCTTTTTGCCCTCAGATATGCTGCTGAAGAAAGATTATCATATTCTGATAAAAGTTTTGCTTCTTTTATACCTCGTTTAATCTCCTCCTCTGTCTGTGAGTCTATCCACACACGCCTTTTTTCTTTGTCGGGTGACACTTTTGCCATATCATCGACAAGACGATATATATATTCTCCTTCTCTTCCTGAGTCGGTACAGACATATATGCAGGATACATCGTCCCTGTTTAAAAGACCTTTTACTATATTAAACTGTTTTGAAACACCGGGAATAACCTCATATAAAAAATGTTCCGGAATAAACGGAAGTGTCTGAAAACTCCATTTTTTAAGTGCCGCATCGTAGACCTCAGGATAACTCATCGTAACAAGATGACCTACGCACCAGGTTACGACACTGTTATCTGACTCAAGATAGCCTTTAGAAGCGTTTCCGTTTACATTGAGCACTTTGGCAAATTCCTTTGCAACACTCGGTTTCTCGGCTATAAAAAGATTTTTACCCATTACTAATTATCCTTAATTTTATTTTAGACATTATGACAAATGCGTTACCATAAACATCTGTGGTGCAACATATAATGCAAAATCATTTATTTGTCACAATTCTTTCTGTCATTTAAAAAAGCCGTATAACTTTTGTGGCTGAATATCGCTGCTACTATGGCAACTCCGGCAAGACATACATACTTAACGATTTTTGTTACATTTATTTCTACATTTACTCGTGTTCCTTTTTCCATGATAAACCTCCATTTCTGTGCAGACCTTGCAAGTCAAAATTGGTACTATATATAGGTGCACATAACAATATAAATTTTTAAAGCAGTTTATTTTTAAATTTTATAATCTCCTCTGCTGACAGTCATTTCATAGCCGACAGATTCAATCCTGTTTCTTAAGCATCCGGCACACTGAGCCGACTCCTCTCCTGTACATATCTTATTGTCATATAGCTGGTACTTTTTACGCACTGAAACAGGCGAAAGATTTGGCATGACTACATTTGCCCCGGCTTTAAGACCAAGTTCCCTTCCGTTTGGTGCTATCGTTCCGAGTGCTGTTGTCGATGGCAAAAGCACATTCGGAAACATAAGCCTTAGTATTCCAAGAAGAAATAATGTCTGTTCGAGCGTACCGTTTTCCATATTTGCAAACGGAGTGTCCTGCTGTGATATATAAGGACCAATTCCTATCATATGTGGCTTAAGTTCCTTTAAAAATAACAGGTCATTTACAAGATACTCTGTCGTCTGATAAGGCGAACCAACCATAAATCCAGCACCAACCTGATAACCTATCTCTTTTAAGTCAAAAAGACATTTTTTTCTATTTTCAAGTGAAAGTTCGTCAGGATGAAGTTTTCTATAGTGTTCATCCGTAGCTGTTTCATGTCTTAAAAGGTATCTGTCTGCACCTGCATCATACCAGTATTTATAGGTGTCGTAGTCCCTCTCTCCTACCGATAAAGTCACTGTACAATCACTATGCCGCTTTTTTATATTTCTTACTATATCAGCGATTTTTTCAGCAGTAAAGAACATATCTTCACCGCCCTGAAGAACGAAAGTTCTAAATCCGAGCCTGTAACCCTCATCGGCACATTCGAGTATCTCGTCCCCGCTAAGTCTGTACCTTGATGCGTTCGTGTTGCTTTTTCTGATACCGCAATAATAGCAGTCATTGCGACAATAGTTGCTGAATTCTATAAGTCCTCTTATATAAACATCTTTTCCATATATGTTTTCTCTTACTTTTCTGGCAAGACCGAAAAGATATTCGGAATCTTCCTCATCATGCTCTGAAAGTATTTTATAAAATTCATCAGCAGATAATATACTGTTTTTGTGTAATTTATCTATCAATTCTTTTTGAAGCATATTACTCCCCATTTCTGCACACATTTTTGTGTATAGTGCGAAATATAATATATTTCACATATAAGATTTATGTCAAGTATGTGCAGCTAAAAATCTAATAACCAAGTTCTTCGCCTACAAGTATAACTTTTATCCTGCCTTGAACAGCAGATCTTCTTGTTATTACTGTCTGACAGCAGATGCAATCATCAGACTGGCAGTCTGCACATCTTCCGATTTTTGAACATGGTGTATTTTTTGAAAGTCGTACTGCATTTGGCGGTGCGGCAATATTTCTTACTCTTGATATTGCCTCCTCAACATTTTTTACAACTTTGTTCATTCCTACGATAAGAATAACATTTTCAGGTCCGTGGCAAAGACAGGCAACCCTGTTTCCTGTTCCGTCAATATTTACAAGTTCCCCATCCATTGTTACGGCATTTGAACTCATAAAATAATAATCAGATGTCACTATTTTTCCAAAAAGTTCTCTTTTTTCTTCCAGTGTCTTAGCATCTGCCCTGTCGTATATTATATAATCATCAGATTCTTTAAGGTCATCTATAAGACCAATCTCCGAGAGAGTCATCGAACCGCCCCATGATATAGTGCTGTCCGGAGTCAGAAAACGCTTTGCTTTTGCATTTGCCTCCTCTCTGTCTATGCAATAGTATCCTTCAATTCCTCTTGTATTAAACTTATTTATTATCGTCTCAGCCAGATTTTGATAATTTTCCTGTTTTGGAGTAAGTTCTATTTCTAAATCATCCATGTCGTTGTCCTCCTTACAATCAGTGTGGCTGTCCACACCCATAAAGTGTGAACAGCCACATAAAAAACACTCCGTGAGGATGTGCATTCCGCTCAAGTGCGAAAGAGTCGCAAGCGACTCTTTGTTCTAAATTTTTTTATTCGTAAAGAGGATATTTGTCTGTAAGGCTCTTTACGATAGCTGTTGCTTTTTCAGTATTTGCTTCATGATCATCAATGATAAGTGCGATAGCTTCTGCGACTTTATCCATATCATCAGTATTAAAACCTCTTGTTGACACGGCAGCAGTTCCAAGACGGATACCACTTGTTACAAAAGGTGACTGAGGATCGTCCGGAATAGTGTTTTTATTGCAAGTGATATGAGCTGCGTCAAGCCATTTCTCAACTTCTTTTCCGGTAAGTCCCTTGTCTGCAAGGTCAACTAACATAAGATGATTGTCTGTACCGCCTGATACAATTTTGATGCCACGCTTGATAAGTCCGTTTGCAAGTGCCTGTGCATTGTCAATGATGTTCTTTCCATACTCTTTAAATACCGGGTCAAGGGCTTCTTTAAAACATACAGCCTTTGCAGCGATAACATGCATGAGCGGACCACCCTGTATTCCAGGGAATAATGCCTTGTTAAGCTTATGCTCTTCAGCAAATTCCTTACTTGAAAGAATCATACCTCCACGAGGTCCACGGAGTGTCTTATGTGTTGTAGTTGTAGTAACATGAGCATAAGGGATAGGACTTTCGTGATAACCTGCCGCAACAAGACCAGCGATATGTGCCATATCTACCATGAGATATGCACCTACTTCGTCTGCGATTTCCCTAAATCTCTTAAAGTCAATCTTTCTTGCATATGCACTTGCACCTGCAACGATAAGTTTTGGTTTGCACTCTTTTGCAATACGCTCAACTTCATCATAATCTATATATCCGTCACTGTTTACACCATAAGGTACACAGTTAAAATATTTTCCTGAAAAGTTTACCGGGCTTCCATGTGTAAGATGTCCGCCGTGGTCAAGGTTCATTCCCATAAATGTATCACCCGGCTGCATAAGTGCAAAGAATACAGTCATATTTGCCTGTGCACCTGAATGTGGCTGAACATTTGCATAAGTACATCCAAAGAGCTTCATTGCTCTGTCTCTTGCAAGGTCTTCGACTACATCTACATGCTCACATCCACCATAATATCTTTTTCCAGGGTAACCCTCAGCATACTTATTTGTAAGTGTGCTTCCCATAGCTGCCATAACAGCTTTGCTTACAAGGTTTTCTGATGCAATAAGCTCAATGTTGTCTCTCTGTCTCTGTGTCTCGTCCGCCATAGCTTTTGCCAGGTCCGGATCATAATTCTGAACTTCACTAAATGAATACACTCAAATGTCCTCCTTGTGTTATATTAATATTTATTTCAGCATGAATATACAACAGGTGTTATATTTTAATGCAGTAAATATCTGTATTTTTTGATTATTATTTATTTTTCAGCTATATAAAAATTTATTATTTATGTCTATGCTTCGTCTATCGCTTTTCCAATGTCGTGTCGCATATATTTATTTTCAAAGTCAACCCACTCTGTAGCCCTATAAGCATTTGCTCTGGCTTCTTTTAAGTTTGCACCTTTTGCTGTTATTCCAATGACACGACCGCCGTTTGTGACGATGCCTTCATCTGTTTTCTTTGTACCTGCATGGAATGCATAGTAACCCTCTTTGTCTTTTCCTTCAAAATTTTCAAGACCTTTGATAAGCTTTCCTTTTTCATAATGCTCAGGATAACCGTCAGATGCAAGAACAACGCATACTGCCGCATTGTCCTCAAAGGAAAGTTCGATTTCGTTAAGCCTTCCATCTATGCAGGCGTCTATGACATCAATAATATCATTTTCCATACGAGGAAGCACAACCTGTGCCTCAGGGTCACCAAATCTTGCATTATACTCAAGAACCTTAGGACCGTCCTCAGTGAGCATAAGTCCTACAAATAAAATACCTGTAAAATCTCTGCCCTCTGCTTTCATGGCATCCATTGTCGGCTGATAGATATGTTTTTCACAGAATTCTTTTACATCGTCAGTATAGAAAGGACTTGGTGAGAATGTACCCATTCCACCGGTATTTAATCCCTTATCCCCGTCTTTAGCACGTTTATGATCCTGTGCACTTGTCATAGGTTTGATATGAGTACCGTCACAGAAACAGAGAACAGATGCTTCACGACCTGTCATAAAATCTTCTATTACAATAGTGTCACCTGCTTCACCAAACTGTTTGTCCAGCATGAGTGTTGTGACCCCGGCTTCTGCTTCTTCAAGCGTCTGACATATAAGCACACCTTTTCCGAGTGCAAGACCGTCAGCTTTTAAAACAATAGGAAAACTTGCATTTTCGAGATATAAAAGAGCTTCCTCAGGCGAGTTAAATGTCTCATAATGACAAGTTGGAATATTGTATTTTTTCATAAGATCTTTTGAAAAACTCTTAGAGCCCTCAATGATAGCAGCGTTTTTGCGTGGTCCGAATACACGGAGACCTCTTTCTTCAAAAACATCAACGATACCGCCTACGAGTGGATCATCCATACCTATAATCGTAAGGTCTATCTCATTTTTCTCTGCAAAATCTGCAAGTTTGTCAAATTCCATTGCAGCAATATCAACACATTCAGCTATCTGCGAAATGCCACCGTTTCCCGGTGCACAATAAATCTTATCTACTTTTTTACTCTGCGATACACTCCATGCTATAGCGTGCTCGCGTCCACCGCTTCCTACTATAAGAACTTTCATCATCATCCTCCATTTCTACACAATGTACTCTTTGAAAAAGACATAAAAACTGTTTATTCTTCAATATGTGCAATGCCGTCAATAACTTTAACTTTTCCAGCACCTATCAGGTCAATGGCCTCAGGCAGGATATTCCATTCTGCTTCTTCCATAACACGCTTTTGCAAAATCTCAGGTGTATCATTTTCATGTACCTTAACGGCTTTTTGCAATATGATAGGACCGTGGTCTGCTTCTTCGTCAACAAAATGCACCGTTGCACCTGTAACTTTATTGCCTGTTGCAAGTACACTCTCATGTACCTTAAGCCCGTAATATCCCATACCACAATGTGACGGGATAAGTGACGGATGTATATTTATTATCCTGTTTCTGTATTCGTGTATCATCTTTACAGGAACTATTACAAGATAGCCGGCAAGAACAACCAGGTCAATATCGTGTTTTTTTAGGGTGTCAACCATTGTATTCGCAAAATCATCTCGATTTTCATAATCCTTAGGTCTGATGCAGACAGCATCTATACCTGCTTTTTTTGCACGCTCTAAAGCGTAAGCATCAGGTTTGTTGCTGATGACTATTGATATTTCTGTATTTTTGATAGTACCGTCATTTATCTTGTCAATAATAGCCTGGAGATTTGTTCCTCCACCTGAAACACATACGGCAATCTTTTGTTTCTGTCCGTTCATGTATGAAACCTCCTCATAAAGCATTAAGCGGATACGATATATCCGCTTTTTGCCTTTTGTCTGGTAATGTGATTAAAACAAATATTCGCAATCCGTTTAATACCTGCTTGATAGTGATTAAACTAATGTAACACCTTTTTCACCCTTAATAATCTCACCAACGATAAATGCTTTCTGACCTGACTTATTTACAAGTTCAACAGTCTTATCAGCGTCTGCCGCATCAACTGCAAGCATCATGCCGATACCCATATTGTATGTATTATACATCATTTCTTTTGCAATATCTCCGTCTTTTGCAAGCATATCAAAAATAGGTGGTATCTCGTAGCTGTCAGCCTTTATCTGTGCACGAACACCATCGTGAAGCATACGAGGAATATTTTCATAAAATCCACCACCGGTGATATGGCTGCATCCTTTTATCGTAACGCCGCCCTCTTTTACAGAACGAAGTGCTTTTACATAAATGATAGTCGGTGTAAGTAAAGTTTCACCTAAAGTCTTTCCACCAAGTGATTCATAACTTACTGCAAGATTTTCTTTCTTCATAGGGAATACTTTTCTTACAAGTGAATATCCATTGCTGTGAATACCTGAAGATGCGATACCTACAAGTACATCTCCCTCTTTGATTGACTTGCCCGTTATCATATTTTTACGGTCAACTACACCTACTGCAAAACCTGCAAGGTCGTATTCGTCTACCGGATAAAAACCAGGCATCTCTGCTGTTTCACCACCGATGAGTGCGGCATTTGACTGTCTGCATCCCTCAGCGACACCGCTTACTATAGACGCAATCTTTTCAGGTTCATTTTTTCCACATGCTATATAGTCTAAGAAAAATAATGGTTCACCACCTGCACATGCGATGTCATTTACACACATCGCAACACAGTCGATACCAACTGAATCATGCTTATCCATCTCAAAAGCTACTTTTAACTTTGTACCAACGCCATCTGTTCCTGATACAAGTGTAGGCTGCTCCATGTTCTTGAAAGCCTCCATAGAAAATGCACCTGAAAAACCACCTATGTCTGTAAGCACTTCATCCCTCATCGTGCTTGCAATGTGTTTTTTCATGAGTTCAACAGCTTTGTAGCCTGCTTCGATGTCAACTCCAGCGTTTTTGTAATCCATTATTGCCTCCATTCTGCCTTGCGGCACATAAAATTTTCAAGTTCTTTTATCAGATATTTTGTAATATTATTAAATTTTTTTACAAAATTACTATAAACATTTTAAATTTTATCACAAATATTATCATTTGTCATTGAAAATTTATCGAAAAAGTTTAAAAACTTGTTTTTATATGTGAAAAAAGGTATAATCAAGACTGTCCTGTCATAAAAAACTTAAATGATTTAGAAATCATAATGCTTTTGTAAAACATAAAACTAAATTTTTTTAAGGACACCGGTTGAGGAAAAAACATCATTTAATCTCAGCTTAAAATTACTAAAATGCACGGTAATAATATACGGCTGAATCACAAGAATAGACAGCAGGCGGTAATATCGGCAGAAATGAGGAATTGATGAATTTTAAAGATTATATAAAAACACACAATATTTTAGCAGACGGTTCTTTTGGAACATACTATGCAGAAAAATACCACACAAACGAAGCCCCTGAATATGCAAATATATATCATAAGGACAGAGTGACAAACATTCATTCTTCCTATCTGGATGCAGGAGCAAATCTTATAAGAACAAATACATTTGCGACAAATACTATGTCTATGCAGAAAGACTTTTCTTTTGTAGAAGACAATATCAAAGAAGCAGTTTCACTCGCCAAGATAGCAGTCAAACTTTCAGGAAAGAAAGATATATTTATAGCCGGTGATATAGGTCCTGTCTCGACGGTATCAGGTGTTTCCGATGAAAATCTTATAAATGAATATTTTAATATAGCAAAGACATTTGCGGATGAAGGGATTGAGATAATACAGTTTGAGACATTTATGAGTCTTGATGTCCTTGCGGATGTGATACCTAAGATAAAGAAAGAACTTGGTCTTTTTATAATGGTATCTTTCTCCGTAAATCAGCTTGGCTACAGTGCATCAGGACTTAGTGCAAAAAATCTTATAAATGACATATGTGCTGTCGATGGCGTTGATGCTGTCGGATTAAACTGCGGCATCGGACCTTATCATATGTATAATATACTTGAAAAAATCAAACTTCCAAAAGACAAAGTGCTTATCGCAATACCAAATGCAGGCTATCCTGTACTTACAAGAAACAGAATGGAATTTAACAGCCATCCTGAATATTTTGCTGAAAAGACAAAGGAACTGCTCTCACTCGGTGCAGATATAATAGGCGGCTGCTGCGGGACTTCTCCTGAGTTTATAAAGTCTCTTTATGACATTATGAGCATGGATATAAAGGCAGATAAAAAGATACGAAAAGCAGACTCAGCCGATGAAAAAGTTTCAAAAAAATGCGGCTTTTTATATGATGAGAACGGCAGAAAGAAAGACAAAAAATTTATCGCCGTTGAACTTATACCACCTTTTAACACTGATGATGAGAAACTTCTTGAATCCGCACATTATCTTAAAAATGCGGGTGTCGATGTTCTTACATTTCCGGATTCTCCGTCAGGAAGAACAAGAGTCGATTCTGTCCTTATGGCAGCAAAAGTTTACAGGGAAACCGGTATCGAAGTAATGCCTCATGTATGCTGTCGTGACAAAAATGCATTTGCCATGAGGGCAATGTTTATGGGTGCAAAGATAAATGACATTAAAAATTTCCTTATCATAACAGGCGATCCTGTACCTGCATCAGCGAGAGATCTGGTCAAGTCCGTATTTAATTTCAGTTCGGTAGGTCTTATGAAGATTGCTCAGGAAATGAACAGGGAAGTATTTAATGAAAATCCATTAAACTATGGTGGTGCAATAAACCAGAACCTCATAAATCTCGAATCAATAATAAACACTACAAAGAGAAAAATGGACGCAGGTGCAAGCTTCTTCCTTACCCAGCCTGTATTTTCAAAAGAAGAAGCCGACAGACTCAGGGAAATCAAGGAGGAAACAGGTGCTTGTATATTTGCAGGTATAATGCCGCTTATAAGCCGCAGAAATGCTCTCTTTATGAAAAATGAGATTGCAGGTATAAATGTGACCGATGAGATAGTAAACCGCTATCCTGAAAACGGCTCAAAGGAGGACGGCGAAAAAGTTGCCGTGGAACTTGCAAAAGAGATAATATCCTATATTGATGATTTTGCGGATGGTTATTATTTCAGTTTTCCGTTCAACAGGGTTTATCTTCTAAATAGGATTTTGGGGTAACCTATTTACTTGACGAAAAAACAGATATAGTATTTCCGACTCAGAAACGGCTCTCGCCTCGGAGAACATCGTAGCAGTACATAAAGGTGTCAAATACACACCTTAAGTACTGACGATGTTCTAACGTTCTTCGCTGAAAATACTATATCTGTTTTTTCTGTGTAATGATAGTTGTTAGTTTTAAATATTGCTTTTTAGATAAGTAAAAGCAATCCTATACAATAAATTTTTGTATTTATCATACATTATTTCAAATTCATGAGCACTCATTTTTGACTTCATATAATGCCTCCTTTCACTTTATATACAAGTGAAAATGAAGAAAGGTCAATTATTTTTTATTTTATTTTTTCAATCAGAGAATAAAGTGTTTTTACTACATCATAATATCTGCTTTCGTCCATATTAAATTTTCCATTATGTATAGGGTAATTTGTTTCTTTTTCGATTTCTGCCGTAAATACGATGAATACTCCTTTTGCATAATCAAAGTAGTATGCTGCACTGTCCCCGGACAGAAAGTGTTTGTCTACCAGCCGGCAGTTTTTGTTCCAAATTTTACTGCCACATTCCAGTGTGGTGTCTACAAGATATTTGTCGTTTATTATAGGTGGTATCGGCTCTTTTGTTATATCCATTTCTATTTTTACATTATATTTTTCTTCAATCTGTGATGCAATGTCAAAGATAATATTGTATAATTTGTGATAATCTTCAGGTTTTGCCGCTCTGAGTGTTCCCTCCATATAAACATCTGATGCGATAACATTTTTTGCCGAACCGCCGTTTATCGTTCCTATCCCCGTTATAAATGGCAGGTCTGAGGTGTATGTGCTGTTTAGTTCGTTTAATTTTAATATAAATTCACTTGATGCCACAATCGCATCAGTGCCTTTATCCGAGTTACACCAGTGTGCAGATTTACCTTTTATTGCCACTTCCATTTTTCCGATGGCAGCAGATGCAGAGCCATATTGCACCTCCATTCCATATGGGGCATCATTTACAAAATGAAACATTATAAAGTAATCTACATCAGGTGATTTCATAACACCACCGTTAAGCATTATATCTGTTCCTTCTCCATTTTCCTCGGCAGGCTGAAATATAAATTTTATCGTATTTTTTAATTCAGATTTATTTTCGTTACATATTTTTGCAAGTACAAGTGCACACGCCATTATAGCGTCATGACCGCAAGCGTGTGATACTTCTTTATTCAGACTTTTATATTCAATATCATTTTCTTCTTTGACAGCTATCGCATCCATTTCAGCACGCACTGCTATGACTTTTGCACCTGGATTTCCAGAGTGTATAACGGCAGTTATGCCACACTCCCCTATTCTTTTTGTTACAATTCCATTTTTATTTAAATATTTTTCTATATAGTCGGCAGTTGAATATTCTTTTAAGCTGAGTTCCGGGTGTGCATGAAAATATCGTCTGAGTTCCACTATTTCATTTTGATAATCCTTAAATTTTGTTGTTTTCATTCTAGTCCTCGTTTATATTTTAGCCTTATTGTTATCACTTTCAGTCTCATTAGTCTAACTTTTAGTCTAACTCACATTCAGGTTATTGCTGCTGTAATTAAAAAATGCTAATTAAGAAAGAACCCTATAAGTATCAGATTTTTCCAACACCTATAGGGTTTTTTAAAATTATGATTAAAACAGACATTCGCAAATAGCGAAGCATCTGACATTCAAAATATGAGATTAGTTGCCCATCTGAGCTGCAACTTCTGCTGCGAAGTCTTCTTCTTTCTTTTCAAGACCTTCACCAGTCTCAAAACGAACAAAGCTCTTAAGGTTGATGCTTACTCCCTCAGCCTTAGCAACGCTCTCTACATACTTCTTAACATTCTCTTTGTTTTCAGCCTTAACATATTCCTGCTCAAGAAGGCAAACTTCTTTAAGCTCTTTGTTAAGACGACCTGTAATCATTTTCTCGATGATTTCGTCTGGCTTATTAGCATTCTTAGGATCGTTCTTAGCCTGTGCAAGAAGGATTTCCTTCTCATGCTCTTTGTACTCAGCATCTACATCATCAGATGAAAGATACTTTGGATTTAATGCAGCAATCTGCATAGCTACATTCTTTAAGCACTCTTTAACCGCGTCAGTTGCATTGGCTGTGTCAGCTTCAACTAAAACACCAATCTTTCCGCCTGCATGGATATAAGAAACTACTGTTCCCTCTGTCTCAATCTTAGCGAAACGACGAATGTTCATGTTCTCACCGATAACAGCGATCATAGCTTTAAGCTTCTCATCTACTGTAACGCTTGTGTCAAGTGCCCAAGGCTCAGCAAGGAAAGCGTCGATATATGCTGCTGATGTTGTCTTAGCCTGTGCTGCAACTTCTGCAACATAATCCTGGAATTTTTCGTTCTTAGCAACGAAGTCTGTCTCAGAGTTTACTTCTACGATAGAAGCTGTCTTTCCATCTTCTGAAACATCTACTGCAACGATACCTTCTGCTGCGATACGACCAGATTTTTTAGCAGCCTTAGCAAGACCATTCTCTCTAAGCCATTCAACTGCCTTGTCCATATCACCATCAGTCTGACCAAGTGCTTTCTTACAATCCATCATTCCGGCACCAGTCATTTCTCTTAACTCTTTAACCTGTTTAGCTGTAATTGCCATTTTAGAATCCTCCTATTTAAAATTTGATTATGCGTCAGCTTCCTCAGCTGCTTCTTCTGCCATAGACTCACCCTGGTTAGCTTCGATAACTGCGTCAGCCATCTTAGAAACGATAAGTTTAACAGCTCTGATAGCATCATCGTTACCTGGGATAACATAGTCAAGTTCTTCTGGATCACAGTTTGTATCTGCGATACCGATAAGAGGAATACCAAGTGTATGTGCTTCCTGAATACAGATTCTTTCTTTCTTTGGATCTACTACAAAGATAGCGTCAGGGAGCTTCTTCATATCTTTGATACCGCCGAGGTTCTTCTCAAGCTTATCCCACTCTTTTTTGATAAGGATAACTTCCTTCTTAGGAAGAACATCAAATGTACCATCTTCAGACATAGTCTCGATCTCTTTTAATCTCTTGATACGAGTCTGGATTGTCTTGAAGTTTGTAAGCATACCACCAAGCCATCTCTCATTTACGAAGAACTCTCCACAACGCTCTGCCGATAAGCAACCAGCCATGTGGTGTATCGTTATTTTTTTAATTTTATTATTTCTTGGACTGTTACAATTAGGGCTAAGAATTGTAATATCTACTAAACTACTATTACTCATATTTATATACCTCTTTCTTATTTTTTAATTTCTTCTGTTTCTGTTTTCTTTTGCAATACATCAACTGCTTTAGTTATTACATCTGGCAATGGAACACCCATAAGACCTGCGTTTTCTACTAAGCTTATAGTTTCATTCGTAATTAACGCAATAACCAGGCAATCTTTGATATAATTTGTACCTATTGTTAAATCTAGGCGATATGCAATAAGCACAAATACTAACATTACACCTTTTCTACACAAGCCTTTCCAGCCTGCATGACTTTCTAATGCTCCATTTTTTGTTTTAGGACTGTTTTTAAACACTCCAGCGACCATTAGCCCTGTTACATAGTCTAAAGCCATAAATATTAGCAATGTGGTTAAGCCTGTATCCCAACCACCAAATAAACTTGCAACTACCGAACCTATTACTCCTGTTGTCGTGCATATCATTTCTTTCATTCTTTTTCCTTCTTTCTTTCTTTTTATTTTTTATGTATAAAAAAAGAGGCTTATGCCCCATATACATTAGCTATTTGTATCCCATTTAAGAAAAAAATTAAATTTTTATTAGCCTGGTCGTAGGCCAGTTTTATGGATTGCCCCGGTGCTGTTAAAGCAACGGCACATTGTCCGTAACGACTTGTAGTTACATAAAATTCTCCATTGGCATTAGTTACGCCATTAAAATTAGCACTTCCATTAAAATATGCGCTTCCATTAGAATAAACATTTCCTTCGTGGCCAACACAAAACGCATATCTATCTGTGCCTTGGATTAAAGCTCCAGCATGTAAAGCCCAACCACAAGTAGAGTTCATGCCTACTGTTCCGCTTACGGCATTTATACCCGTAGCAGTTATGTTAAAGCCGCCAATTCTGCCAGTTGTACAAGTCAGGTTGCCTTCTTTTGTCATGCTCGTTCCAGTGCTAGTCCAACTAAGTCGATTTGATTTAAGATTTATTTCGTCCGCACTTGCATTAATCATACTCACAATTTTACCATTATCTGTCTTATCAATTTTTAGTTCCAACATGGCTTTAGTTGCCATGTCCTCAGTTGACGGTGTCCAGTCTGTAGCTTTTGTTCCCTTTTCCAACTTAAATTTAATGTTAGTAGTGTCTGTTATTGCTGCATCATTTTCTAATGCAACTACCGCATTAAAATATTTTGCATTAGTTGGTGTTGTAAATGTTTTCGGAAATGTCTTATACCAGTCGGGGCTGCTTATATATTTATAATTTGTATCATAAAAAAATAAAATTATTTTTCCAGTTCCAAATTTGGACAAAATATATTTTTCTCCACCTTGAATTGCCCTTGCATTTTTGGTTCTCAATCTCGTGGTGGAGTCTGTTTTTGTTCCAGCGGAGATTGTTCCTTTCTCCCAAAAAGACATATCCATTGGAAGGTAATTTCTGCCACCTATCTGCAGGTTATTAAAATCTGTTTTGGTAGTATATGTAGCAGATACAGTCTGTGTAATGCTATCTGCTTTTTGGTTTATAGCGGTATTCATAGCGGTGGTTGTTGCATAGTTGCCCAATGTAGCTTTTGTAACATATGTGTTATTTACTGTAGTTTTATATCCGTTAAGGTCAGTTTGTAAGCTTGTTACTTTAGACTGTAAGCTCGTAACTGTGCTTCCGTCTGCCTTTTTATTTATTGCTGTTGTGTTACTACTTACTGTTGCAGACAAGCTATTCACTGTGGCAGACAAACTAGTTATATTATTTTTTAGTGTTGTTACAGTACTTCCGTCCGCTTTTTTATTTATTGCTGTTATATTGCTATTAACTTTTGCACTAATATCATTAACAGTTTGGTTAAGGCTTGTATATTGGGTATTCAAAGTTGTTATCGAATTATCTATTTCTTCTTGCGCAGGAGTCCAGCTTGTTGCCTTATTACCTTCTTCTAGCTTTAAATTTGCTATAATCCAACTTCCAGCAACATTTATATCCGTAAAATATAAATATTGGCTTTGATTTGGATTGATTGAATTAAATGTAACCGTACCTACAAAATGCACCCATGTTTGCGCTTTATAATTGCAAGTTCCAAACCAACCACAGTTTTGCTCTCTAGTATCTTGCGCATAACAAACAGACGTTTTACCAGATGTACTAGAGTAAATGTCGAACGATAGCGTATACTGCTTATTTGCTTGTAGTTTATTTCTATTTATATTTCCGAATAATAATGCACTATAACCACTGGAAATCGTTTTAATTACAGCTTGTACGCACTTTACGGCATACACACCACTGTAGTATTCTGTTAAACTTTGCTCACCGTCTTTACAAGACCAACGCCAACCATTTACACCTTTGTTAGTATTCAATAGTAAATTTCTGCCACCTATCTGTAAATTATTAAAATCTGTTTTTGTGGCGTATGTATTGCTTACAGTTGTTTTATAGCCATCAAGGCTAAGCTGTAAATCTGTTATGTTGTTTTGTAAACTTGTAACTGTACTTCCATCTGCTTTAGCACTAATGTTCTCTGTATTTTTAGCTACAGTTGCATTAATGTCTTTTATTGTCTGGTCAATTTTTGCGTACTGTGTGCTTAATGTTTGTGTACTACCTTCTAAACTTGCGATAGCCTTATTGGTGTCTTCTGGTGCGGGCGACCAATCCGAAGCTTTATTGCCTTTCTCCATCTTTATATCTGTAAAATACACTTCATATTCTGTTGTTGTGCTACTAACGCCTAACATTAAATTAAAACGGTTTACGTCTGCATTAGGTGTTCTAAAGGTAGCAGTAACAATTTTCTCTGCAATTCCTACAATTTGTGTTGTCCACGATTGTGCCACTATTGCTGTTGTAGTATTCCAATGTACACCAATAGTAAACACAGTATTATCTTTTGCTCCTTTAACTCTTATACCAACCGTATATTGAGTGTTTTTTTCTACAGGTATTCCTGTATTTTGACTTATTCCCTGATATAAAGCTGTTCCAGTTCCCTTAATGTGACACCATTTTTTATTGTTTAAAGTTACAAACTCTCTAATAGCTGGACTGCCCCAATTGTTCCAGAAAGATGAAGCTGTGCTATTTCCTTCTGCAAAATTGCTATTTCTAACAAGATTTCTACCACCAATTTCCAAACTGGTAACGGCGGTGGTGATATCCTGTTGCCATATCTTGCTGCTTATATTGCCTTGTATTGCTGTTAATTGTGTACCTTGTGTTGTCAATTTCGACTCTACAGTGGCAATCTTACTATCTACATCTTCTGGCGCAGGCGACCAATCTGTAGCTTTGTTGCCCTTCTCCAGCTTTGGAAATGCTATATATACAAATACATCTGTATCTTTCCAAGAACAACCGCCACCAAAATAAAAACGATTATTTGTATTGGCATCTTTTACATTTAATGTGTAAGTATAATATTTCCAAGTTGTTGTTAAGGCTGCTGTTCCAAATGCTATATTGTCGCCCTCGTGGGTTT
>ENA-ORTB01001499-ORTB01001499.1-human-gut-metagenome-genome-assembly--contig:-NODE-1499-length-25456-cov-7.668950_pt1 | contig 25456 bp, 18 predicted proteins | sample MGYA00241905_ERZ509174 | MGnify/ENA primary metagenome ERZ509174 (study PRJEB26280, sample SAMEA2338851) | human gut metagenome | biome: human gut; feature: human-associated habitat; material: faeces... | reverse complement strand
ACTGCTGCCTCCCGTAGGAGTCTGGGCCGTGTCTCAGTCCCAATGTGGCCGTTCATCCTCTCAGACCGGCTACTGATCATCGCCTTGGTAGGCCGTTACCCCACCAACTAGCTAATCAGACGCAGGCCCATCCTCTAGCGATAGCTTATAAATAGAGGCCATCTTTCACAGCATCCTCATGCGAGATTGCTGTCACATTCGGTATTAGCACCCCTTTCGGGATGTTGTCCCCATCTAGAGGGCAGGTTGCCCACGCGTTACTCACCCGTTCGCCACTAAGAAAGTTCAACACCTAATACTTCAACCACCATGTTAGTTCATGCTTTTAATGCGTAGTAAAAATTGCTTCGCAATTTTTACCGCTACACTTCAGCGGATGAAATACTTGGTGTTGAACTTTCTCCGTTCGACTTGCATGTGTTAGGCATGCCGCCAGCGTTCGTCCTGAGCCAGGATCAAACTCTCCAATAAAGTTTATTGAAGAACTAATCTAGCTCTTATTATTTAAAAAAGAAGTTATTTGACTTGGTCTTGCGCTTTCGCGCTCGACCCGCACATTCGCTTTTTTCTAGGTTCAATGTTCAGTTTTCAAGGTTCAGTGCCTAGCGACTTTGGCTTTTGTTTTGTTGCCGTATCGCGTCGACTTGTATATAATACCATGTGACCCGCATTATGTCAACACCTTTTTTGTTACTTTTTTAAGATTTTTTGTGAAACACTAGGATTCGTGGAAAAAGAAACATGCTTGATTATAGCCTTTATCGGCATTAAAATTTCTTCAAAAAATCTCAAAAAAAGTAGGATTTTTAGCTGTTTTTTCCATAAAAACCGCTGAAAATCAGCAAATTTTTTCTTTGTTCCACAGATTTTTTCTTAAATTATTGCTTGTTTTTCTTTCCGGCTTCATTATCCGCACGCTGCCGATTCATCACATATTCTTCCGGAGCATGCTTTTACATACTTTCCTTTAAAATAAATACGCTGAGTTTTCAATAATTCTATGACAAAGTTGTCTGAAAATGCTATAATAAGATGACTTCTATTTGCAGCCTTTGGTATTGGCTGCGCAGTCAATATAATGAAGAAGAGGTAGAAAATGTTTAAAGTACTAAAATTCATTGTCATCAGTGTTGTTTGCCTCATTATAATGGGAGCATCAGTGCTTTATGGCTTCTCCAGTCTTTTTGCACCTCCTAATATGGATGAAACACTGATTCCGGACGCTGCTTCACAGTTCTATGATATCAATGGTAACGCAATCTATACTACGCTTTCGGAAGAACGCAGAATACCTGTTACTATTGATAAGATTCCTAAGCATGTGCAGCGTGCCTTTATTGCTATTGAAGATAATCGCTTCTATGAACACGGCGGTATTGACTACCGCGGTACTGCACGTGCTCTGCTTTCTACATTAAGTGGTCACGAAGTACAGGGTGGCAGTACCATTACCCAGCAGCTGGCAAAGAATGCTTTCCTTACCCAGGAACGTTCCATCATCCGTAAAATTAAGGAAGCTTTTATCGCTAAGGAGCTTGAGCACAAATATACTAAGGATGAAATCCTCACTATGTATCTGAACCAGATTTACTTCGGTCAGGGTGCATACGGTATTGAAAGTGCTTCTATGTATTACTTCAATAAGCATGTTCAGAATCTGGATATCGCTGAAGCTGCTACTCTGGCAGCTATCCCCAAAAGCCCTAACTATTTTAATCCTTTCGAAAATCCGCAGGAAAGTAAAAAACGTCAGGAGCTTGTTATCGACCAGATGGTTAAATACGGTTTTATCTCTGCTGCCGACGGTAATGCTGCCAAAGCAGAAAAGCTTGTCTTCAGCACAACACATAAAACCAATTCCGATCCTCGCTCCTATTTCTTCGATATGATTACCCAAAAGGTTATCGAAGAGGTTGGTGCAGATGCTCTCTATAAGGGCGGTCTTAAGATTTACACCACTTTAGACCCGGATATGCAGAAAGCTGCAGAAAATGCCATGAAGCATCTGCCGGGCTATTATACAGACGGCAAGAAGCTGACTCAGCCGCAAATGGCTCTGGTTGCAGTTGACCCGCATAACGGTTACGTTAAAGCTATGATCGGCGGCCGCGGCCAGGATAAATTCAACCGTGCTACTCTTGCAGTACGTCAGCCCGGTTCTGCCTTCAAGCCTTTTGTCTACCTGACTGCAATGCAGAACGGTTATTCTCCGGCCAGCGTTATTGAAGATAAGGAAGAAGAATTCTCTCCCGGCTGGAAACCGCAGAACTCCGACAGAGCATGGCATGGTAAGGTAAGCCTGCGTACTGCTCTGGCACGTTCTATAAACGTGCCTACCGTTAAGCTGGCCCAAGAGGTTGGCGTAAGCAAAATTATCAGCAATGCCGAGAAAATGGGTATTACTACTCTGGTTGATTCCGGTGCTTACAGCGATGCAAACCTTGCTATGGCACTCGGCGGTCTCAGCAAGGGCGTTAATCCCCTGGAAATGGCTGCAGCCTACGGCGTTCTGGCAAGCAACGGTATGTATTGCAAGCCTATTGCTCTGCTAAAAATTGTTGACCGCGAGGGCAAGGTTCTGTACGAAGCTAAGCCTGAAGCCAAACGTGTTATTGATGCCGAAGCCGCTTACCTGACTACTAATATGCTGCAGGATGTTCTTATCAGCGGCACTGCAGGCGGCATGGGAATCGGCCGTCCGGCAGCAGGCAAAACCGGTACTACCGATACCTACATCGATGCCTGGTTTGTTGGTTACACTCCCGACCTCAGTACTGCTGTATGGGTTGGCGATGACAACAATAAATCCATGAACCGTATGTACGGCAGCGGCGCTCCGCTTTCTATCTGGCATGATTTCATGGTCAACGCTCTGGCCTCCACTCCGCGCACCGGCTTCAGCAATCCTGGCGTAGCAGTTCCGCCGGAACCTGAAATCAAGCAGGATGACAAGGACAAAGATAAAGACAAGGATAAAGATAAGGACAAAGACAAACAGGCTCCCGCTACGGTAACAACCGAAGGCAATGCCAACCAGGCACCTGTAGTAAGCAGCCAGCCAACTAAAAAGAAACGCAGCATGAAGGACCGCGTTAACGAAATCATGGGCAAGCCTGTTGTCAGCAACCAGCCTACTCCTCGTAACTAATTCACTTTTATGGTGGTCACCAAGTGTGGCCACCATTTTTTATTTTCAGACTTTCCGTATATTGTATACATGAATACAGATTTATGCTATAATAATTACAGCTATAAATCAGCTTTAATTAACTAACTATACTAATAAAAGGAGTACTGCCATGGAGAAGAAACCCGTAAAAATAGTTGAAACCGTCCTGCGTGACGGCCACCAGTCTCTTGCTGCCACCAGAATGCGCATCAGCGACATGCTGCCGGCACTGGAACAGCTGGATAATGCCGGCTACTATGCTTTAGAGGCTTGGGGCGGCGCCACCTTTGACTCCTGCCTGCGCTTCCTTAACGAGGATCCCTGGCAACGTCTGCGCACGCTTAAAAAGCATCTGCGCAAAACCCCGATTCAAATGCTGCTGCGCGGTCAGAACATTTTGGGCTATAACCATTATGCCGATGATGTTGTACGCGAATTTGTAAACCGCTCTGTTGACAACGGCGTATCTATTATCCGTATTTTCGATGCTCTTAACGATACCCGCAACCTGGAATGCGCAATGCGTGCCGCTAAAGAAGCAGGCGCACACGTTCAGGGCTGTATTGTATATACCATCAGTCCCTACCATCAGGACAAGGACTTTGTTCAATTAGGTAAGGAACTGGCGCAGATGGGCGCAGATTCCATCTGCATTAAGGATATGGCAGGCCTGCTGCGTCCCTACGCTGCCGAAAGCCTTATCCGCAGCCTGAAGGCGGAGCTTGACCTGCCTATCGACCTGCACACACACTTCACCAGCGGTATGGGCGATATGACCTACCTGAAGGCTGTTGAAGCCGGTGCGGACATGATTGATACCGCACTTTCTCCGTTCTCCGAATCTACCAGCCAGCCCTGCACCGAATCTCTGGTAGCAACGTTGGAGGGCACTCCCTACGATACAGGCCTCAAGCTTGCAGAGCTCAACAGCTTGGCAGATTATTTCAAGGATGTACGCAAGAACCTTATCCATGATTTCAACCTGAACGCCAACATCCCCATCGATCCCAAGGTGCTCACCTTCCAGATTCCGGGCGGTATGCTTTCCAACCTGCTGAACCAGATGAAGGAAATGGGCGTTGCCGACAAATATCCGCAGCTGCTTGAGGAAATGCCGCGCGTGCGTGCCGAGCTCGGTTATCCGCCGCTGGTTACTCCTACAAGCCAGATTGTAGGCTCTATGTCCGTATTGAACGTTGCACTTGGACGCTATAAGATGATTCCCCGCGAGGTTAAAGATTTAATCCTTGGCAAATACGGCCGTACTCCGGGACCGATTGACCCTGAGGTTAAACGCCTGGCCATCGGTGACGCACCGCAAATCGACCACCGTCCTGCCGACGATATTCCGCCGCAAATGAAAAAGCTGCGCGAAAAGCTGGCTGAGGAAGGCTTCCCCAACGCACCGATTGAAGACGTTTTAAGCTATGCCTCCTTCCCTGAGGTAACTCTTAACTTCCTGCGTCACAGCAACATCGGTATGAAATTCCACGATTTATAAGCACAACGCTAAAGAGCACGCTGAGAAATCAATCTCAGCGTGCTCTCTTTTTATGCAGATATTATTTTACATCCTCCAGGTGTTCTTCCTGAAGCTCCTCGTGAATCTTTTCCGGCTCATGCAAAAGCTGGATACCGACACGCACAATACGCATCTTGTCAATCTCCTCTACCGTAAAGGCAGCGGCAGGTGTCTGCACCTTCTGCCCCACCTTAGGCGGATAATCAAGCTGAGAGTAAACCCAGCCGCCGATAGTATCACAGTTTTCGGTATCTAAGGCCAGCTCAAAGGTATCGTTAACATCCTCCAACAGCATTTTGCCGTCGACAGAATAGGTTTTGCTGCCCTTTTCTTCTACCTCCGGACGCTCCTCGTCAAACTCATCTTGAATTTCGCCTACGATTTCCTCCAAGATATCCTCAACGGTAACCATACCTGCGGTACCGCCGTACTCGTCAACCAGGATTGCCAGCTGGCTGCGATGCTTCTGCAGAATGCGCAGCAGCTTGCTGATAGGCAGAGATTCAGGCACCAGCAGCACCTTACGCGCCAGACTGCGCAAATCAGGACGCTCGCCGGCATTTAAGCTGCGCAGCAAATCCTTGATATGCAAAAAGCCGATAATGTGGTCCTTGTCCTCATCACATATAGGATAACGTGTCATGCGCTCCTCCAGCGCCGTCTTGATGTTATCCTCCCAGGAATCCTCCAGATACAGGCAGATCATATCGGTACGCGGCACCATGATATCGCTGGCACGACGGTCGGAAAAGTCAAAGACATTATCCAGATAAGTAAGCTCTGTTTTATCAATATATCCATGCTTATGGCTTTCTTCCATCAGTATGCGGATTTCATCCTCGTTGTGCGCCTCTTCCGCCTCACTCGCAGCTTCAACGCCCAGTTTGTGCAGCACCCAGTTGGCAACGTGATTGAGGAACCATACTGCCGGATACATCAGCTTATCAAACAGAATCAGCGGAGCTGCCACAAACAGAACAATCTGCTCTGTCTTTTGAATAGACAATGATTTAGGCACCAGCTCGCCTAAAACAATATGCAAAGCAGTGATAACACCAAAGCCTACAACAAAGGCTATTGTATGCTCAACTTGCGGCGGCAGCTGCAACAGATTAAATACAGGATGCATCAGCTTAGCCACTGTCGGTTCACCGATCCAGCCTAAGCCCAGCGAAGCAATAGTTATACCAAGCTGCGTAACCGAAAGATAGGCATCAAGATGCTCCGTTACCTGCTTAGCGCTTTCTGCCCTAGTATTGCCTTCTTTAATCAGCGCATCAAGACGCGAAGGACGCACCTTGACAATAGAAAACTCCGAAGCAACGAAAAAGCCGTTCAGCGCCACCAAAAATAAAATCGCTATAACATTAAACAAACATATGAGATAGTCCAAAAATCTCTGTAATCCTGCAGATTGCAGAAAAACAGTTTCACCTCCGTAAAATATATAATATTAACAGTATTGTACCATACATAGGCGATAAAGCAAAATATTTTTTTGTAAAATTTGTAGCAAAAAAGCCGCCGTATCAGCAAAATTGGTTCTATAATAAGTGTTGGGGTATTGACTTGAATTAAGTCAATACTTCCAACACTTATTTTTTAGGCAAAAAAATAAAGCATAAAATGCTGGAATTGTAGTAAAATATCATCGACCAAAACAATACAATCTACAAAGGAGACCAGACACCTTATGCTTCATGAAAATTATACACAATCCATTCCTTTTTTTTAAAGGGGTAAACACAAAATACTTTGAGGAAGATTAATCAACAGGATCATATAAAGCCTTTATAGAGATGCCTGTGAAAGAACATCGTTGTCCTCACTGCGGTAATAGTACTACTTATATTAAGGATTACAGACTTCAAACGGTTAGAGATTTAGTTGTTTTAGGCAAGCCGTTAATTGTCACAATAAGAAAAAGACGTTATATTTGTAAAAACTGCAATACTACTTTTACTGAAGAAAATCCATATATAAAAAGATATTGCCATTTTCCAGACAGGCTTTATCTTGAATCAATCAAAGAAACTTTCTGCTTGCAGAGCTTTTCATCAATAGCTAAGAGATTTGGCGTATCTGTAACCAGTATAATAAGATGGTTCGACAATCTCAATTACCCTCATCCTAAGTTACCGGAATGCATAGCAATAGATGAATTAAGAGGTAATGCCGGTGGTGAAAAATTCCAGTGCAATATTGCAGATCCTGTAAAACATCAAGTAATAGATATCCTGCCGAGTCGCAATACGGAGAATCTTTGTAAACATTTCTTGGAATATCCATATAAAGAACGTGCTGCAGTCAAGAAAATAGTTATGGACCTAAGTAATTTGTTCAGGTCTGTTGCCAAGACCATGTTTGCAGAAGCCAAGATAGTAGCAGATAAGTTTCATGTTATCAGAGCAGTTATAAACAGCTTGGAAAACGTTAGAAAACGCATCCAGAAAGAATTTCATGCAACAAAAAGGAAATGGTTCAAGCGAAGTCGTTATCTTTTGCTTAAGCCGGAATACAAACTGACATCTGAAGATAAAACAGAGTTAGCTAGGATGCTTAACTCATCTTACGATCTTGAAAAAGCATATGTTTTGAAAGAACGTTTTTATGAAGTGTTCAGGAAACAGACAAGAACTGAAGCAAAAAAAGAACTGGGAAAGTGGTTATTGTTGGCTGCGGATTTATCACTTCCTGAATTCAGGCATTGCATTACGACTTTTAGTAATTGTAAGACTGAAATTGCAAATATAATTGGCGAAAGAGTTTCTAACGGGTTTATCGAAGGAAGCAATAATAAAATCAAAGTATTGAAGCGAATCAGCTATGGTGTGCAGAATTTCGATAGGTTTCGTAACAGAATACTGTATCTGCAATAAAATATTGTGAAAATGCATTAGGATAACTATTTTTTATTACAAAACAAAACTAGCCTCCGATATGGATATACCAGAGGCTAGTTGAATTGCAAAAATAATTATGTGTTGTCTAGGTCTATGATGTGAAAGTCTTGAATACCCCAAAACTTGACAAAGAACCGCAAAATTCACATGATACGACGGCTTTAAGTATTTATTTTATGTCAGCTACAACTTTATGAAAAGACGATGCCTTATACTCAATCTTTAACTGCTTCAGCGCAGCGTTTGCACAGAGTCGGATGCTCAGCGTCCTGACCAACCTCGTCACTGTAAATCCAGCAACGCTCGCACTTGTGGCCTTCGGCAGCAGCAACGGTAACCTTCAGGTCCTCGCGGCCGGTTGCTTCGGCACCTTCGGCAGCGCCTTCAACAATAATAGCCTGAGAAACAATCAGCAGAGTTGCCAGGTCTTTTTCTACGGATTTCAGGATAGCAAGAGCTTCGCCTTCGGCGTGCAGCTCAACCTTAGCGTCCAGGGAGTGACCGATTTGTTTGTTACGACGAGCCAGCTCCAGCACCTTGGTGATTTCGCTGCGAATTTCAATGAAGTTATCCCATTTAGTTTCCAGCTCTTCGTTGATGTATTCTTCCTTAACTTCCGGCCAGGGCAGCATTTGTACGGATTCCGGAGCATTAGCAGGTTTCTTCATGAACTGCCATACTTCTTCCATAGTGAAGCTCAGTACCGGGGACAGCATAACGATGAGGTCCATGAGGATTTCATGCATAGCGGTTTGTGCACTGCGACGCTCTTTGCTGTCAGCCTTGTAAGCATACAGGCGGTCTTTGAGGATATCCAGATAGAAGCTGGACATTTCAACGGTGCAGAAGTTGTGGATTGCATGATACAGTACATGGAAATCATAGCTTTCGTAAGCAGCGGTAACTTCCTTCTTCAGCAGCTGCAGATGCATCAGAGCCCATTGGTCAAGCTCCAGCATTTCGTTGAACGGAACTGCATCTGTTTCGTAGTTGAAATCGTTGGTGTTGCCCAGGATGTAACGGATGGTGTTACGGATTTTGCGGTATACCTCAGCCAGCTGCTTCAGGATTTTCGGGGAGATACGGATATCTGCCTTGTAATCGGAGGAAGCAGTCCACAGGCGGATGATATCAGCGCCATATTGTTTGATTACGTCCTGCGGAACGATAACGTTACCTACGGATTTAGACATCTTGCGGCCATCGCCGTCAACTACATAACCATGAGTCAGTACGGATTCGTACGGAGCACGGCCTGCAACAGCAACGGAAGTCAGCAGAGAGGACTGGAACCAGCCACGATGCTGGTCACTGCCTTCGAGGTACATAGCAACCGGCCAGGACAGCTCCGGACGTTTTGCGGCAACAGCCATGTGAGAGGAACCGCTGTCGAACCATACGTCCATGATATCGCTTTCCTTATGGAAGTGCTTACCGCCGCATTTCGGGCAGACAGTGCCTTCCGGCAGCAGCTCTTCTGCAGTGTGAGCCCACCATGCATCACTGCCTTCTTTTTCGAACCAGTTGGCAACGGAATCGATGGTAGCTTCGTTGATCAGATGCTCGCCGCAGTTATCGCAGTAGAATACCGGGATAGGAACGCCCCATACGCGCTGACGGCTGATGCACCAGTCGTGACGGTCGCTTACCATGTTGTGGATACGTTGTTGGCCCCAGGAAGGAATCCACTGTACATCGTCGATAGATTTCAGTGCTTCATCACGGAAGCCGTCGATAGAAGCGAACCATTGAGAGGTTGCGCGGAAAATAATCGGGTTTTTGCAGCGCCAGCAGTGTGCGTATTGGTGCTTAATGTTTTCTTTGCCCAGCAAGCAGTTCAGCTCAGCCAGATATTTCAGTACCGGGATATTAGCGTCGAATACAAACATGCCCTTGAAGCGTTCGCCTGCTTCTTCGGTCAGCTTGCCTTGGGAATCAACCGGGCAGAGAATCGGCAGCTTGTATTTCAGGCCGGTTTCAAAGTCGACATCGCCATGACCGGGAGCGGTATGTACGCAACCGGTACCGGCTTCGGTAGTTACATAGTCAGCCATAACTACGAGAGAGCGGCGGTTGTTGTATTCAGGGAACGGATGCACGCATTCAGCGAATTCCATATCTTTACCAAGAGTAGTGCCGAGGATATTGCTGAGGTCCTTGTGGCAGACAGCGCCAACCTGAGCCAGCAGGTCTTTAGCCATAAAGAGAACTTCGCCTTCGCATTCAACCCAAGCATATTCCAGAGCAGGGTTCAGAGCAACAGCAACGTTGGCAGGCATGGTCCACGGGGTGGTGGTCCAAATTACCATGTAAGCCTTTTTGCCTTTAGCAGCTTCCGGAGTTTGGCCGTTGTCTTTTACCAGCGGCATTTTTACGAAGATAGTCGGAGTTTTTTGTTCGCCGTATTCGATTTCTGCTTCAGCCAGAGCGGTTTCGCAGTGCGGGCACCAGTAAACGGTCTTTTTGCCTTTGTAGATATAGCCTTTGTTAGCCATAGTACCGAATACACGGATCTGCTCAGCTTCAAAGCTGTGATGCAGAGTGATGTACGGATTTTCCCAATCGCCCAGAACGCCCAGACGTTTGAAGTCTTCGCGTTGAATATCAATCCATTGCAGAGCGAAGTCATGGCATTTGCGGCGCAGAGTCAGCGGATCCAGCTCATTGCGGTTCAGGCCCAGCTCTTTAATAGCAGCGTGCTCAATCGGCATGCCGTGAGTATCCCAGCCGGGAACATACGGGGTATCGAAGCCGCGAGCATATTTGTATTTCATAATGATATCTTTTAAGATTTTGTTCAGGGCATGACCCATGTGGATTTTGCCGTTTGCATACGGAGGGCCGTCATGCAGAACAAATTTCTTGTGGCCTGCATGCAGAGCCTGCTTTTTGCCATAAATATCGTTTTCTTCCCAGAATTTCAGAAAATCAGGTTCGCGTTGCGGCAGACCTGCACGCATAGGGAACTCTGTTTCGGGCAGATTCAGTGTTTTACCATAGTCCATTACTAATAACCTCCAATTTTATTAAACAAAAAAATATAGCAATAATAAAAAAAGCTTCGTCCCTCAGATAAGGGACGAAGCTGTAGACTAACAACGATTAATACGCATGCGTATCATGCATCATTAACAAAACGTGTACTCCGTGGTACCACCCTCATGACGACAGCCTTTGCCGCACGCCACTCGTGTGCGCAATATCGGGCGCTCCCGTATGCAGCTACTCAGGTTCGCCGCATCCACTCCAAAGTGATTTTCACCTGCTTTACTTCGTCCGGGCTTGCACCATACCCCGGCTCGCTTAACCTGCGCCGCAAGCTACTGTCTTTTTCATCGCGTTAGCAAATATCAATAAACGCTAATATTATACATTAGCTGTAGCAAGAAGTCAATGAGTTTTTCTTGCTTCTCAAATTTACTCTTTAGTAGACATTTTTTCTATATCCGTAAAATCAATATAGAGTTTTTTATTCTTATATCCGTAAGAAGTTGTCAAATCTACTATTTTTTTACTATAATCACCACTCACCAGCTTGCCGGAAAAAACTACAACGTCTCCACTTTTCAAAGGCATAATCTTTTTATAAAGCTCGCTGTCGGCAGGGATTAACATTTCATCTGCGGCATATCTTTTTGTTTCAACAGCATATTCCGCTTCAGGAAAATCACAGCTTAGCCTTACATAAGCAGCCGTACCTGAGTTTAACGATTCAATTCTATCAACCTTGGCACACCATTTTTTCACATAACCGTCTTTAAAAAATTCATTGAATTCCTTTTCGTATGATTTATTGAATTCCGCTTTCTCAAGCTCTGTCATGGATTTTTTCTCGTTTTGATTATAGCGGGCCTGTATTTCATTGAACTTTTTCTGGCTGGGAATACTTTCAGCAACTACACTATCAGTAATTTTAACAAATGAATTATCTGATTTTCCGATATGTAAGCTACTTCCTAAAGCTGTAATAAAAGTCAGCAAAATTATTAAAAGAAAAATACCAACTATCGCTTTGGCAAAAACTCCGTGATACCGCCACAGCAAATATAATCCTACCGGCCAGAAGATAAAAAGCATTAAAACAGCAAACCAGCCCTGTTCCCAAAATTTACTTTCCCGCTTTACCTCAGTTGCTTCTTCACGAACCGCTCTCCCACAACCGGAACAATAGTTGGCGTTATCAGGTATCGTTTGTCCACAGTACTTGCATTGCATAACAATCCGCTCCTCATCATCCATGTATATGTTATTACAACAACATAAAATCCTAAAAACAAGCTAATGATACGCTCTCAGCTCTTTGCCTCTAATCACCTTTATCTTAACATTCTTTAGGATAATTAGCAACAATACTTCAGTTCTACCCCCACGCCCATACTTATGGGTACAGTATATACAGTATAAAATTCCCCCTATACCACACGCTCTACTTCTACCGTACTTTACGTCTATCCTTTAGGTAGTACTCTAAAGAACAAGGTAACTACTAGCTTACGCTAGTAGCTTTTATCAACGCAGAAGAAAAAGCGAGAAAGAAAACCAACAAAATAAAGAACGAAAAAGAAGATTCACTCTTATACTCGGGAAAACCGAAGCAAAATTATTACACTGTTTAAGAAAAAATTTTAAAATTTATTTTTTCAGGTGTAATAATTTTCATCGCGAAAAGACGAGTAGTATAGTGAGAACACAAAAACAACCGCTTAAGCGCTTTTCCCCAAGCACCCAAGCGGTCATTCACAGCCTTATTCACTTCTCGTACTTAAACTCAAACACGCCAAAGCCCTTTCCCTGCGTCAGATGACTTACGTCATTCAAGCGGAAAACAGCGTGCTCATGCCATTTGTTAATCCCCAGAACAGTTACGCTGGCAGGCTGCACATCAACCGAAAAGTTAAACGCCGCCACCTGCTGCATATCCATTCCCAGCCAACGGAAAATAATATTCTGAATCGTGCCCTTATGCGCAACAATCAGCAGATTTTCCTTGTCGACATCCGCACAATGCCACAAGCCGTGTACATTACGGCGATAAAATTCATTGCGCGTTTCACCGCCGGGATAGTTGCGGTGATCCAGCTCCTGCTCGGAAGCCGGCTTGCAAAAATGCTTCTTAGCCTCTTCCTCGGTCATGCCGGCAGCAATGCCGTTATTCTTTTCCCTCAGGAATCGGCAATGCTCTATTTCGCCCTTAAAGCCAAGCTCCTCGGCAATAATCTGCGCCGATGCGGAAGCACGCTGCAAATCACTTGCCAGAATCCGCAGCTTGCAATTACGTCCGGCAAAATCCTTCACCAGCTTTACCGCAGCAGCCTTTATCTGCGCCCTTCCCTTTTCGGTCAGCTGCGAATCCGTCCAGCCGCCGGTCAATCTTTGCGTATGATGCGTTGCTTCACCATGCCTCACTAAGATAATCATCATTCAGCCTCCGACTACTCTTCGTTATGACTGGCATAGTTTTTGAGCAGCTCAACCTGCGTTTCCAACAGATGCAGCATATTTTTTCGATGCAGCGCCGCCTTTTTCACCTGCTCGTTATAAGCCTGTTCGGCCATAGCAGCCTTGGCATCAGCCTCAAAAATAATTTTACGGCTGCGTTCCTCTGCATCCCCCACCAGTTTACGATATTTAGTATTTGCATCCAGCATCATTCTGCCGGCTTCGCTGCGAGCATCCTCCAGCAGCTTGTTAGCCTCGCTGGCAGCACTGTTAGCGCGTTTTTTGCAGACATCCTCGGTAGTAACACGCAGCTTTTCTGCATCTACCTCAGCACTGCTGCGCAGCTTATCTGCATAAGCCTTAGCCTCTTCGCGCAGCTTGTTGCATTCAGCCATCGCTGCCTGCAGCATGTTATCGGTTTTGTTCTTTGTCTGATTATACAAATCCTCAGCATGCGCCATGGTATCATCATGTAGCTTTTGCGCCGCAGCCTTCGCTTCTCTCAGCTGCTGCTCGCACTTCACTGCAGTTTCCTTCTCCAGCAGCGCCGCCTTCTTTTCACTGGCGTTCTTTACCTCGTCAGCAGTTTCCTGCGCTACAGCCAGTGTACTCTGCATGGTAGCCTCCATCTGCTGATAATATTCCAGCTTGGAGCTGACGCGCTCGATAGTTTCCTTCTGCTCCAGGTTATCCAGATAAAGGTATTCGTATTCCTTAATCAGCTTAGCAAGAAACTTGTCTACCTCTTCTACCTCATAGCCACGAAAACCCTTGGTAAAAGTTTTTTTCTTTAAATCCTCCGGATTAAGCATGGTTTATCCTCCTAGATATAACGCTTCAGCGTTACGCTGATGCGTCCTTTTTTAGTAGTGCCGCGGATTTCCTCAATCTCTACTCGTCCACGGCCGCGGAAGGAAATTACATCGCCCTCGTTCACCGGCTGTGCCGCCTTCTTGGCCTCTTTCCAGTTTACCTTGACATTCAGGCTTTTGATTTCATCCGCCATACGGCTGCGGCTTACGCCATAGCCTGCCGCTGCCACGGCATCAAGGCGCAAATCAGCGACTGTCGCGTTAATCAGCTTAACCTTTTCTTCCTTATGCAGCAATTCCTCGCGGGGAATTTCCGTAAGCGTTACCGGCGCAGAACCGATCTGCGTCAGATTACCGGTAAGATAATTTACCAGTGATTTTTCTACCACGAACTGCGCTCCCTCGGGCACAAAAACGATATCGCCCAAGGCCTCGCGCTTGCAGCCCGTGCCCATAAACGCACCGAGAATATCGCGATGCGACAAATCATAATAGCGCTTATCCCAAGCCGCCAGAAAATAGGCCATGCCGAAATCCGGCTGACCGTAAAAATCATCGGCAACAAAGGCAGCCTTCACCCTTTCGGCATTACTGAAGCCGCCGTCGCTTTCCAGACGCACATTTTCGTAGTTCGCCGCAATAATTTCCGCAACGTTATAGGCATGAGGATCAAGAAACTCGCTCACACGGAACTTGCGCGATTTATTGGCGCCCTCGGCCAAATCCAGCAGCTTGGCCGCCAGCTGTTCGTCACCGCCGGCTTTAAAGTAACGCAGAATTTTTTCTCTGTCTGCCATAAATTATTTCCCCTGTAATTCCTTATCTCTTTGCAGCACTGCCTGCACCGCATCATAAAAAGCACCGCGCACGCCATGATTTTCCAATGCATGGATACCGGCAATAGTCGTGCCGCCGGGGCTTGTTACCTGGTCGCGCAGCTGTGCCGGATGCAGGCCGCTTTCTACGCACAGCTTGCCGCTGCCTGCCATTGTCTGTGCTGCCAGCTTAATAGCCAGCGCACGCGGCAAACCGGCACGCACGCCCGCATCAGCCAGTGCATCGATAATCACAAAGCAATAGCCCGGTCCGCAGCCGGAAATAGCGGTAATCGCCTGTAATGCTTTCTCATCTACAAATTCTATTTCGCCGCAGCTGCTGAAAATTGCTGCCGCAGTCTGCTTCATAGGCTCGGTTACAGCCTCATCGCAGCAGATGGCAGTCATACCGGCGCCTGCTGCTAGCGGAGTGTTCGGCATCGTGCGGATTACCGGGAACCCCGGAGCATAGGCATGCAGCTGTTCCAATGTAACACTGCCCATGATAGAAAGTACCCAGGCATCCTTTTTCATCGCAGCCATCAGCTCGGGCACCAGTGCCACCGGTGCTACCTGAGGCTTAACGGCAAAGATTACCAGGTCAGCATCCTTTACTGCCTCTTTATTATCCGTAGTAACATTTACGCCAAAGGCTTCATGCAGACTGCGCGCATGTGCCTCAGTCGGCTCGCCTACGGTAATCATCTCCGGCGCAATCAGGCCGCCGCCGATAATTCCCTTAATAATGGCTTTGGCCATAGCGCCGCCGCCGATAAATGCAATTTTCTTTACTGCTATTTGTCCCATGGATTATTTCCCCTCTCGTCAAGCTCGTGCTCTTCGCCCGCATCTATATCTACGTTTTTCGGGGCGCAGATAACAATATTGCGTCCCAGCTTTTTCATGCTGCCGCCGATAGCATAAACAGTACCGCTGATAAAATCGGTCATACGCTTGGCAACAACATTATCTGTCTTATCATAATTAACAACTACAGCCTGATTATCGCGCAGATAATCGGCAATCTTAGGAGAATCGTTGAAATCGACAGGCTCCAGCAGCACAACCGTCATCAGCTTGTCGGCAATAGGCAGGTTAATGGTTTTACTGCCCATTTTTTCATTTTTTGCCGGTTCAGGCGTTGCTGCCGAACTTTTAAAGTTCAAAATGGATTTGCGTTCACGCTTAGGCTCCTCTGCCGGTACCGAAGCGGCAGGCTCCTTGCTGCCGAAGAAACGCTTCTTGGGTTTAGCCGGCTCCTGCTCGGTCTTAGCAGGCTTCTGCTCAACTTCTTCTTCGATGATTTCTTCCTCGTCATAAAGACTTAATGCATTCATGATTTTATCAATAATATTCATCACGTCACCAACCTTATCTATGTCTTAAAATTTCAGGCTATAATCACGCTGGCCGAACAAGGCTGTGCCTACACGCACAATATTGGCACCTTCTTCTATCGCAACTGTATAATCATTGCTCATACCCATAGACAGAATATCTGCCTGCGGATACTGCTGCTTTAAGCGGGCGAACGCACGGTAGCCTGCCGCAAATACAGGTCTTGTCTGCTCGATATCTTCGCATTTCTGGGCAATAACCATCAGTCCGCGCAGACGCACATGCTTGTATTCGGGCAGCTTCGGCAGCAGCGCCAGATAATCTTCCTTATCTAAGCCAGACTTTTGCTCCTCATGGGCAATATTCAGCTGCAAAAGGATATCCTGCACCTTACCGATGCGTTCCGCCTCCTTATCAATCGCAGCCAGCAAATGCTCACTGTCAACCGATTCGATAAGGTCAAACAAAGCAACAGCCTGACGCGCCTTATTCGTCTGCAGATGTCCGATAAGGTGCCAGTAGCCGTGTTTGCCCAAGGCCTCCTGCTTATGCTTGGCCTCCTGCACGCGGTTTTCGCCTACGTTGGCAATGCCCAAGGCTTCGATATTTGTAATAATTTCCGGCGGATGATTTTTCGTCACCGCCACCAGCGTTACATTATCTCCTGTGAGCAGGTCTTTATTTTTACGCTTGTCCAAAGCAGACGCTATCTGCTCCTGAACCTGCTTTAAATTATCAGCTAACAATGTATTTGCCCCCCAATTCTCAGCAAAATGATTTGTGGCAAAGATTCTGCTTTTTATTATGCTTTAAAAGCTCTTTATCTTTATATTTTAGCATACGTGTAAACCATTGTCACGAATAAAAACAACAAAGAGCTGCCGCACAAAAGTGCAGCAGCTCTCAATAAATTTATCTTCGTTATGATAGCTATTAGTATAACAGCTTGTTGGCAATAACCAAACGTTGGATTTGGTTGGTACCTTCGTAGATTTGCATGATTTTAGCGTCACGCATCATCTTCTCTACGGGGTATTCTTTAGTGTAACCGTAGCCGCCCATTACCTGAACAGCGTCGGTGGTTACCTGCATAGCGGTATCGGCAGCATAGCATTTAGCCATAGCAGCCTCTTTGGAGAATTCCATGCCCTGATCACGCATCCAGCAAGCCTTTTGAACCATGAGGCGAGCGGTTTCAACCTTCATAGCCATGTCAGCCAGCATGCCTTGAACCATTTGGAAGGAAGCAATCGGTTGGCCGAACTGACGGCGCTCTTTAGCATATTTAACAGCGCAATCCAGAGCAGCCTGAGCGATACCTACGGAAACAGCGCCAACGAACGGACGAGCGCTGTCTAAGGTATTCATAGCAATACGGAAGCCTTCGCCTTCGCGGCCTACGCGATAGGATTCAGGAATAACAACGTCTTGCAGAACCAGCTCGGTAGTATTGGAAGGACGGATGCCCATTTTGTTTTCTTTCTTGCCAACGGAGAAGCCCGGAGTGTCTTTCGGAACGATGAAAGCAGTCAAACCACGGATACCGCCGGTTTTACGGGTGTTAGCGAATACCAGAAAAATTTCTGCCAGACCACCGTTAGTGATGAACATTTTGGTACCGTTCAGAGTGTAGGTACCCTCTTCCTTGTTGTGTACAGCACGGGTAGAAACACCGCCTGCATCACTGCCTGCACCGGGTTCGGTCAGAGCGAAAGCAGCCAGACCGCCGTTGTTCAGGATATCGCAATACATTTTCTTTTGCTCATCGGTGCCTGCCAGCAGAACAGGTACAGTTGCCAGGCTGTTGGCAGCCAGAGAGGTTGCAACACCTGCGCAGCCTTTGCCCAGCTCTTCATAAATGGTAGCAACAGAAATGCTGTCCAGGCCGGGGCCATCTAATTCTTCCGGAACAATAACGTTCAGCAAGCCCATTTCGTTAGCCTTGTCAATCAGGCCGTCACGCATATGGTTTTCTGCATCCATTTCAGCAGCATAAGGAGTAATTTCTTTTTCAACAAACTCCCTTACCATTTCCTGTAATTCTAATTGTTCCTCGTTTAATGCAAAATCCATCATATCCTCCTTGATATCAAGCGGTCTTCCGCGTCATTTCCCTTCCAAATCAACTCAGGCAAGCTCACCATTTGGCGGGTATTTCTTTAAATCTGTCGACGACAAACATTGTTGTTAAAATCGTCCCAATTAAATTCTTTTTGCTGTCAGTCATTTCAGCCTCAATAACCATCGTAGAATGTCCAGAATGCTTAATATGGCTTCGTACCGTTAAGGTTGTCGGCTCATGGACACCTTTGATAAAATTCATGCTGAAATTAAGAGTTGCCACTACAGCGCCCACGCTTGCACCGGTAACACCCAGAACGGAGTCTGCCAAGGCCAACATTACTCCGCCGTGACATATGTCACGATGATTAAAATGCTTTGCCGGATCAACGTCAATGCTGACTTCAGCACCGCCACACTTTATCTCACCAATATGCACACCGAATTGAGTCATAAAATTATTATCTGTGTACATCTGGCGAATATAGGCAGGAACATCCTTGACCTGCTCCACAGCTATCATCGCCTTTCTTCGGACAGCAGAAAATATTACTGTCAATATATCTTTGATATTTTACCACAAAACAGCGCTTAACTCAACAGTTTCATGCAAAAAAATAAGCTGAAAGGAAAGTTTTAGGGATAATTTTTTCAATAATCGCACTTTGATATAAGCGGTAAAGACAAAATGGCTGCCGCACTTTGAGTACAGCAGCCATGCAGGAAGCATATAAATTAATCGATAATATTTTGTTTATAATCGTGATACAGAGTCTTGAGCTCTTCCATAGTTGCACCCATCTCAACCTTGAGCTTGGAAACAGTATCATAGTCGCCTTCGGCAACAGCTCTGCGGATAGCAGTGAAGATGCTCTTCTCCTCAAAGGAATCCTTGGCCAGCTTAGCACGCAGGTTCTGGATTTTACGCCACATTGCCAGGTCGCAGTCGGTGCAGGTTTCCTGGTTATGCAAGCGCTTCATGTCGATAACAGCCTGATAGTTTTCCGGAATCAGACGAGTCAAAAGCTCGGTCTTCCAACGAATCAGCGCACCCTGCATGAAGGAGTCGATATATTCCTTCTTCAGGATATTGCCTTGGGTGAGCACGGCAACCTTTTCCGGATATTTTTCGAAGGCGCAGAGATTTTCCCAAACGGTAGCAGGCGGTTCGCCGAACAGCTTGCTGCGTTCTTCCGCAGTGAAATCTTCAAACACGTCTTCCTCAGTGCGGTATTGACGGTCGGTATCCAGATAGAAGCCCTCTTCGCCGGCCTTCTTGGAAATTTCTTTTTCCAGAGCCTTCAGGTCCTTGCCGGATTCTACGCAAGCCTTGATGCCGTCGAGGCAGGACAGGTAGAAGGCAGCAATGGCGATGTAGGTATTGGTGTACGGGTTCGGAGAACGCATTTCGATACGGGTAGCTTTATCGTTGTCCAAATCGCGGATCAGGCCTGCAAGAATGGTTCTGTTACGGGACGGATTATCCGGGCTCAGACCAAGGCTGGTAACGATGCAGACAGGAGCTTCAAAGCCGGGTTTCAGACGGTTCAGAGAGTCAATGGTGCAGGAGATAAACGGATTGGTTACCTCGTAGTTTTTCAAAAGGCCCATGAGAGCGCCATAGCCGACAGCGGACAGGAAGTCCTCATGCATATCCTTCGGCGAGAACAGGTTGACAATCTTGCCGTTTTTCATTTTTGCGGCAATGCCTACATGTGTATGCTCACCGCTGCCTGCAACACCGGGAATCGGTTTAGCCTGGAAGGAAACCTCCAAGCCGTTCATGCGGAAAACTTCTTTAACGATGATACGTGCCAAAAGCTCGTTATCCGCAGTCTGAACGCCGCTGCTGAACTTCCAGTCAACCTCCAGCTGCTCCATAACGTGAGTCATATGGCCTGCGGCATCAATCTGACCTTTAACGCCGCCACATTCCTTATGGCCCATTTCAGGCTCCAGGCCGTACAGCTCCAAAGTCTGAATAGTCTGCTCCAATGCAGTACGCACATTGCCGCGGGTACGCTGCCAATATTGCTCCTGCATTACCTGAGAAGAGCTCAGAGCCTCCAGCGGTGCGTCCTCACGCGGAGTTTTTACCCAAAATTCCAGCTCGGTAGCACTGGTGAAGAGCAGCTTTTCAATCTCAGCAGGATTTACATGCTCCAGGCCGGCAATTACCGGATGCTTAGCAAACAAATCCATAATCTCTTTTTCTACATAAGCCAGAGTATCATTCAAAATAGAACGGGAATCAACATGATTGCCGTTGTGAATCAGATAGCAGGGAATGCGCAGAGTACCGATCATGCGACCGCTTTCTGCATCAAAATGCTCATAGTTATAATCAACAAACCAGTTAACGGTTTTATCAACCTTCATATCAACGCGGGCATCGTTCAGAGTAGCGATACCGGTCAGCACAACGGAGGAGCCGTCAGTCTGTGCTGCGCTGCCTGCCAAAAAGCCATCGATATCCTCAAGGAAAATCTTCATCGGGATTTTTTCGTCGGTATCATTACCGGCAAAATCCACACCCATCAGAGATACGAACTGAATCTCCGGATGCAGAGTCAGAAGCTCGCGCAGAGTGCTTTCGTTTTGTTCTTCAGGTTTAATTACGTACAGTAAATCTTTGTTGTTCATGATCAGTGCAGCCATAAGGCTGCCTCCTTTCTCAATACTCCCTAATTATCATGCTGCAGAAAAATGCTCCCTACATATTTTCCGCAAGATAAACGAAAAAGGACCTTTTTAAGCATGGACACACTACTTCCTTACTCAAAAAAGTCCTCGTTGACTGTTCCATTATTATAGCAGATATTAAGTGCTTTTGTCCAGCTTTAATTTCTGAGGATAAGATATCAGGCGAGCAGGCGGACAAGTATTTCCTCCAGCTTTTCGTAGCCGCGTCCGCCCTGACGCAGTTTGATATTCATATCCGATAGTCCCAGCAAGGCTTCCGTCAGGCGCTTTTCATCAAAGTGCCTGCTGTCGCGCTCCAAAAATCTGTAGGCATATGGGCTGCGCATCTCCAGCTCCTCCATAATACCCTTCTGGTCGTAGCCTCTGCGCTTCAGCTCCAGATAACGCAGCACCTGACGCAATTTAAAAGCTACGGTTGCACTGAGCGGCAGGATATAGGTTCCGTGCTTGCGTTCGCTCGCCAACAGCTCCAGACACTGCTTCAGCTTGCCTGCCATAATATAATTGGTCAGCGCAAAAGATGAGGCGTTGGGCAGCAGCGCGAACACATTCAGCACATCATCTTCCGTCCATTCCCTACGTCCTGAGGCATAAATTGCCAGCTTGCCGATTTCCTGCTGCAGCAAATCCAGCGGAATTTCTTCCTTCACCGGCTCAATATATTCGCTGATGGCAGCCAGCGCATCTCTGGTAAAATGCGCGCCGTATGCTGCTGCCTGCGCATATAGCCAATCATCAAGATCTCTTTCCTTAATGCGCTCACACGGGCAAATCAGAGCACTTGCTTTGAGCTGCTTATACAGCTTGGTCCGCTTATCCATTTTTTTGCTGCTGATAACCAACAGACAATAATCCGGTACGTCGCTGACTATCGCCGCCAGCTGCTCCATTTTCTTGGAATCGGTATCATCCTGCGCATCAGCGGCACTGTTTGCTTTGGCAGGCTTTGCTGCCCAAAGCTTTTCATCCTTCAGGAAAATCAGCGATTTGCCGCAGAAGAAGGGATAGCTGTTGACGGCTGCCTGCAGCCCGGACAGGTTGGTATCTTTGTCAAAGACCGTTATTTCGCGGTCAGCCTCCGGCGTATCGCCAAAAACATATTCCGGCAGCGCGGCAATAATGCTGTTGCGGTAGTAATCCTCCTCGCCGCACAAAAGCAGTACCTGCGCCTGCGGCAGCGGCTTATGCTGTTGTAATAGTGAAATCAGGTTTTCCGGTTTAATATCCATCTGTATTCCCTCTTATTATTTTTCTAACGGTACAATGGCTAATGTCTTGCCTAAAGGTGCAAGTATTTTTAAGATTGTACTGATTTTAGGAATAGAGGTACCGTTTTCCATTCTCGCAATTACAGGCTGCTTTACTCCGCTCAAAAGCTCCAATTGCTTTTGAGTTATTCCCTTATCCTGACGTGCCTTGATAAGTTCACCGATTAAGGCAACTCGCAAATCACTTGCGGAGATTTCTTCCGGTGTAAGAATATTCTTTCTGACATCCTGCCATTCATAGCCTACTGCACTATTTTTCACTTTCCTCACTCCTTAATTTCTCTCCTTTAATTATAACTTATGAGTTATATTTTGACAACAGCTTCACTGTAAATCAGCGTAGCCATAGCATTTTATTCCCTCTGCGTCAAAAACAACTTTAATACAGCCAAGCTCATCCGTTCGGACAACAGCACTGCCTATTGCCTGCAAACGCTCCAGCGTTTCCTGATGCGGATGGCCATAGCGGTTACCGCGCCCGCAGGAAATAACTGTCAGCCTTGGCCGCACCTGCTCCAGAAATTCCATACTGCTGCTATAGTGCGAACCGTGGTGTCCTGCCTTCAACACAGTGTACTGCTGCAGCTGCAGCCTCTGCTCGCGTTCTTCCCCCATGTCGCCTGTAAACAGCACGCTGCCCTGAACACTCTGCAGCGCCGCCAGCGTGCTGGCTTCATTTCCCGGCACGTCCTGCTGCGGTACATCAACTAAAACAATCTCCGCATTATCATCCAACGCATAGCGTTCACCGCCCTGCACCACATGCGCCTGCGTCCTGCCGGCCTGCGCCAAAATTTCCTGCTGCACTCTTTTGCTTTCCTCTGTCAGTGCTTCGTTAGGCAAAAGTAGCTTTTTCACCCGCAGCTGTCGCAATAGGTCCGCTGCAGCACCGACGTGGTCAAAATCATAGTGGCTTAAAAGCAGGATATCAGCCTCACGCTTGCCAAGATAACGCAAAAACGGAGTAATCACGCGCGTAGCAGTCGAGATATTTTTCAAGCCGCCGGTATCAATAATTGCCACCCGCTGCGACGGCGTGACGATAACAGCGCAGTCCCCCTGTCCCACATCCAGAAAATAGCAGGCCAACGGCAGCGTGCGATACTGCTGATAAGCAAGCATCCCGGCAAGCAGCAAGGCATGCAAAAGCAGGATGCAGCGCCGTTCCCTATTGCTCCAAAATTGTAGCCATGGAAAATCCGCCCACACAAACAGCGCTGCATAATAAAGCACCAAACAATAGGCAGGCAACTTGCCGATAACCACCGTGCTGTACGGCAGGTCGGCAAAAAAACGCGCCTGCGTCAGCACCTGCGCCGTCAGCCAGGCAGCAAGCTGCAACAGATACTCGCCGCAGACAGGCAACAGTGCACCCATGAGTGCCAACTGCGCCGCGATTTCCAACACCGGCACCAGTACGATATTGCTTACCAAGGCAATCAGCGAAAATTGTTGAAAATAGTAAACCTCCAGCGGCAGTACAGCCAGCTGTGCTGCCAGTGAAACCGCTGCCGCTTCGCCTATCGGCGCAGGCAAAGCCTGCGGCAGCAGCCTTTGGCATGCAGGCAGCAGCCACAAAAGACCGGCTGCCGCCCCGAACGATAGCTGAAAACCGATATCGGCCAGCCATAACGGCTGCAGACACAACAGCAGCGCCGCCACCAAGCACAGCAAACGCCCGCGCTCCGCACCACTGCCGCCAAGCAGCAGGACGCTGCTCATAGCCAGCGCCCGCAGCACCGGCGGACGCAAGCCGCAGAGCAGCGCATAGGCAGTAAGTAAAGTTATAACTATAACCTTGCGCCAGGGCAGCGGTACCCACTGCAGCAAAGCAAGCAGCAAACCTGTCAGGAGCACAATATGCGTACCCGAAACAGAAAGAAGATGCGCCAAGCCGTTATCCGTAAACAGCTCACGTGTTTCTTCGTCCAGCCTGCCGCTGCCGCCAAGCATCATGCCGCTCAGCAGCGCCCCATATTCAGCGCCGGCTGCTGCTTCCATGCGCTCGCTCAGCTTTTTGTTCAACAAAGCAAAATGCTGCCACCACAAAACCTGCGGCTCTGTCTTTAGCAGCTTCGCCTTGCTCAAACGTCCGCCAAGCTCCTGCACTCTGTTGTAGCTCGCAGCATCAAAGCCGCCGGGATTACGCAAGCTGTCCAGCTGCTCCAGCGTCCCCTTAAGCACCACACAGCCTGCCTGCGGCAGCTCGCCCTTCACGCTCACGCGCAAACGTCCGCTGTAAGCAAGCTCCGTGTCGCTATACACCTTGTAGCAGCGCAGAACCGCACTACTAAAGCCATCCTGCCTGCGCACGCTCAAAGGTTCCACCGCGCCATACACAACCAGCTGCCGCCCAAAGCAGGCAGCAAGCTGCTGCTCGGCGGACGGCGGCACGGTAAGCAGACGAAAAAACAGTACGCAAAGCAGCATGAAGGGCAAAAATAATCGTAGATAACGTGTTTTCTGCAGCACTAATCTACCTCCACATATTCACGCAGCTTTGCCAGCTTGGCTTTGCCTATTCCCGGCACACGCAGCAAATCATCCGCGCTGGTAAAACGCCCGCTGTTTCTTGTTTCTACAATACGCTGCGCCAGCGCAGGACCTATGCCCGGCAGCTGCTGCAGCTCACCGGCGCTTGCGCTATTAATGCGCACACTCTGCATCATGCTGCTGTTTCTGCCTGAGCCTGCTTTAGCACTGCCAGACTTTCCTGACGTACTCTCACCTAAACCGGACTTTGCCTGAGCGTTTTTCCTCTGCGTGCTGCTTGTCCGTGCAGCCTTCTGCACAGGCACTCGTATCTGCATGCCATCGCGCACCTTACGCACCAAGTTGACACGTTCGCTGTCGGCATTTTCCGTCAAGCCGCCGGCAGCAGCAATGGCTTCTTCCACTCTGCAGTTGGTAGGCAGGTCGTAAATTCCCGGCTCCAGCACGGCGCCGCTCAACTGCACGCGTACTGTTTTTACCTGCGCTGCTTTGGATGCGACAGCGCCTTGCGCGGACTGCGGCAGGCTGCTGCCGGGTAGCGTTTTCTCCTTATCGTTGGTGCTTATAAGACTGGTGATGATGCAGCCTGTGAGGAGAATGGCGATGAAGATTAGTTTTTTTACTTTTGCTTGCATGGGGATACCTCCTAATGATGTTGGGGAAAAATATTTTAGAACAAAAATAGAGCCTATCTTAAAGAGCCTCTCATATGACGTGCATCGGCAGACCGAGCCTCTCCTAGGGGAGAGGTGCCGAGCTTGTCGAGGCGGAGAGGGGTTTTTTTGTGCAACTGTTTTCTGAACTCTATCCCCTCTCAGTCACCCTTGCGGGTGACAGCTCCCCCCTAGGGGAGCCTCTTTAACATACAACAGCAGACTGAGCCTCTCCTAGGGGAGAGGTGCCGAGCTTGTCGAGGCGGAGAGGGGTTTTTTT
>ENA-ORTB01001497-ORTB01001497.1-human-gut-metagenome-genome-assembly--contig:-NODE-1497-length-25502-cov-11.659292_pt1 | contig 25502 bp, 26 predicted proteins | sample MGYA00241905_ERZ509174 | MGnify/ENA primary metagenome ERZ509174 (study PRJEB26280, sample SAMEA2338851) | human gut metagenome | biome: human gut; feature: human-associated habitat; material: faeces... | reverse complement strand
CCACATCAAACGGCTCCTGATGATATAATTCCTTGTAAACCTCAACACACTTCATCGGTTTATTTTCCTATTCTTCATTATTTGTAGAACTTTGCGTACCACTCAGCGAACTTCCGCAAACCCTCGCGCAAACTGGTAGAGGGCTTATATCCGAAGTCACGCTCCAACGCACTGGTATCTGCATAGGTCACAGGCACATCACCCGGCTGCATCGGAACCAGCTCCTTGTGAGCCTCGAAATCGTAATCTTCTGGCAGAACACCTGCACGGATCAATTCTTCCTGCAAAATCTGTACGAAGTCCAGCAAATTTTCCGGGTTCTGGTTGCCGATGTTATAAACCGCATACGGAGGAACTGGCAGACCATCTTCCCCGTTTTCACGTTCCGGCGCGCCCTGCATTACGCGGACAACGCCCTCGACAATATCATCCACATAAGTAAAGTCGCGCTTGCAGTTACCGTAGTTGAAAATCTGAATTGTTTCGCCTTTCAACAGTTTGTTAGTAAAGCCAAAGTAAGCCATATCAGGGCGACCAGCAGGGCCATATACTGTGAAGAATCTCAAACCAGTGGAAGGAATGTTATACAGCTTCGAGTAGGCATGAGCCATCAGTTCATTGGACTTCTTGGTTGCTGCATACAGCGATACCGGGTTATCGACCTTATCATCCGTACTGTACGGCACTTTTTTATTGCTGCCGTATACAGAAGAACTAGACGCATAAGGATCCGGTTGTCACAATTTTCCTCCAAAAATTGATCAACCGCCCATCCAGCCATCTTCCGGATAACGAATTCACTCTTGCCCCGTCCGGTCCCCATATCCAGAAGGACTCTTCCATTTCCCCAATGCTGGAACGCATCACCGATCAGCTCCGAGGCATACGCCCACCGTTCCTCCGCCGCCGGGGCGTCCTCTCCTGTCTGTCCTAATGGCACAATTGCTTCCGGGGGCACCACCTCCACCTCTGGCACACCCTGTACGGTTTCATTTCCCGCCTTTTCCTGTGCTGTCAAGGCTCCTACCACATCCGGCATGTTCCCCTCTACAGTGTCTGGGAGATCGTCCGGTGGGCCATCCGGCACAGTATCTGCTTCCCTCCCTGGCACATTTCCCTCTGTGGCGTCCGGGACATCGTCTGGCATCGTGTCTGCAGCTCTTTCTGGTGCACCGTTGCTCGGCACAGCCTCCAACATACCGTCCATTGAGGTGTCCAACACATCAGCTCGCACAACGTCCTGTGGAGCATCCGTCAAGTCCTCCCATACCGTGTCCTGTGGGGTGTCTGGCACCCTCTCCGGTCTCATAGTACAGGGGATATCCCCGGCGGCTTGCTCCGTGGCGTGGCTGGCCGCCCTCTGTGCCTCCTGCTCCGCCCTCTTCTCCTCTGGGGTCATCCTATTCCAGCACAGAAATCTGTCTACCTCCTCTAAGAACTCCTGCATGGTCATCGTCTTTGGGTCCTTGGAGGGGTGAAATTCCGGCTCGTCCCCCTGGGGCACCATCAGATGATCAAAGACACCGCCAGGCGTCACTGGTTTCTCTATAGCCGTCTTCATTGCGTCTGGTCCTCCTATAATAATAAGGCGCACAGCCCAGCCATCTTGCCAGACCATGCGCCGGTTTGTATGCGCCTGCCCATAAAAAATCTCTGTTCAAACGCCTTGTTCTGTGATATTATAGGAATGAGAATGGACATCACACATCATTCCCGTCCCTATAGCCGCTTTACCTGTTGGCGCAGGTAAGGCGGTTTTTGTTTTACTGTTGCACATGGGCCCCTGCCTCGAGTGCTGCCGCCGCTTCTGCAAACGTCTGCATGGCACTGCTGTAGCCGATTTGGAACGAGTGCTCGGCAACGGATGCGACCAGCCTTTCCAGAATTTCAGATAGGGTCTCGTTCTGTGCTTCGCTCAGATACGGTCGAACAAGCGTATCCAGCTGATGAAAGCTTGCCTCCACAGCACTTTTGAACTTCTCTTCGTTCTGCTTGATCTCGTCAGTTGTCTGAAATACATCCTTTAAAAAGATCATTTTAATCTCCTTTTTTATGTAGCACCTTCCGGGGTGTTATTGACCTTCTGCGCCTTGAGCCATTCCATCAGCCCTTCGTAGGCGATTCGATAGCTGTTGCCCACCTTTATCACAGGTTTTTACCGATAAACGCCTTGCATGGGTCAGGCATTTTTGTTTACGATGGCATACTACCAGCACATGGCTCATCAAAATCGTAATTCGAGACCCTCTGGTACACCTCCTCGACAGTCTCCTCTGTCACACATCCGATCAGCAGCTCCGGCTCTCCCTCCTTATTCAAGAAAGGCTCGATCCGCAGCGTTGTGCCGTCGTCCAGATTGATCAGCATCCCCTTGCACATGGGCGCATGGTAAAAGCAGGGCAGGATGCACATCTCCGTGTTGGCCGTTTTTCCAGCCAGAATGTCGTTGAGTACCGCCTCTGCATACTGCTCCTCTTCACAGCTCTCGGGCAGAAGATTCGCATCATTAAAGTAAAGTTCTGGCATACAGTCCCTCCCATTTATGCACAATTGTTTCCGTTCTTCAGCGCCAGGTCCAGAGCCTTGTCTGCAGGGCTGATAGACTCCAGCAGCCCCTGGACCTCACTCTTCAGCCGCCAGAATTCGCCGCACAGCTGCTCCCACTCCGTCAGCTTCTCGCTTGCGACCCCCTCTCGGAGCCCACGCCGCACAGCTTCCGCCAGTGCCTCCGCCAGTCTGGTGTGGTAGGTACAGGCATCGTACTCCAGCTTGCCGTCACCTTTCACATGAGCTTTTTTCAGCATATAGCACACACTGCTTGCGTCCAGATAGTAGTTGTCAAAAATCTTTAGCATAATATACCTCCACTATTTTTTTCCATTGTTTTTTCAGGCGATATACGGCCCAGTCCCTATGAGCTATCCATCCTGTAATCCCTCCTTTATTGTATTTTGAGACGGTCTAGCCGCCTGCCCCCAGTGACCCAGGAATCAGTCCAGCCAATCACCCATCAGGGCTATGGGATTTTAGCTGCAGCAGCACATCCCGTGTAGTCCTTGCGGAGGCAACACCTCGCTACCTCGTCCTCGGGTACAGATTCAGCCCTCTCCCCATGATGGCATCTCCTTTCTTAAAAAGTTGGTCCGAAATGGACTCTTGCGAGATTCTCATATCGGTCATCCACGCAGCGTAAGTATACTCCCAATTAGTACCCATGTCAAGAACTTTTTCAAAAATAACTATCCAAATTGAGAATTTGTTAGTGTCGCCAATTCTTGTTCTTGGTTTTTATTCATTTTCTCTTTCTGTCAATATTGACATTTTAGAATTTCGTAGTATTATATATACATCTATTAGAAAGGAGTGTTTCGAAATGCGCGTCGGTCAGAACATCAAGACGATTGCAGAAGCCAAGAGGATTTCCATCAAAGAACTCAGCCGCATGGTCGGCATCCCCTATACCACCTTGTATAATATGGTGAATCGCAACACCGATCGGTTCGACCTCGGTCTGCTGGAGGACATTGCACACTCTCTTGACGTACCCATTGGAGCACTACTGGAATCGGGAGAGCTATCCTTAACCGAGATTTTGGGCAGCCATTATTCTCCATCCAGCAACGGAGCCCTCTCCAAGCACCGCCCACCCGAACACGAATCCGAAGATTCACAAGATACCGGCAATCATCTTCCTAACAACACTGAAACGGACAATTCTATTCCGTTTGATATAGGTGACAAAAGATACGATACTTTGTGCAATTTCGACCGGCTAAACGCTCTCGGGAAAGAAGTCACCATAAAACTTCTGCTTACCATAAGGGCCCATCAGTTTGATGGGGATCTGCGGCGTCAATTCATCTTCCTGCTGAAGCATTCCAACAATAAGGCCGTCTATCAGTTGAATCAGGCTCTTGCGAATCTTGTCTTTATAGACAGCTTCAACGATCAATACGCCACCCCCAGTTCCATCGAACTCCTCAAACTTTTAGACCAAGAAATCGACTGATCTTACACCTCCGTTACTCTCTCCGCAGAGCAATGGGGGTATTTTTATGCCCATCTATCAAAAAAGCAGCCCCACCACCCGGCGGAACTGCTCCCAAGCACACGATCTTCTATTCTTTTACAGGTTCATCAAGGGGCTGGTCTGGGTGCCCCGGTCCACAATGTCCTTATCCTTGATGCCCAACAGATACCGCTGGGTAATCATGATATTGACGTGCCCCATCAGGCGAGAGACACTGTACAGGTCCAGGCCATTCTTCAGCTGCATCTGAGCGAAGGTATGGCGGCAGGTGTGGGGGCTGACCCGTACCGAGGAGGAGACTCCCACTTCCTCTGCAGCGTGCTTCAGCATCCGAGCAACTGCCTCATCCGTAAGGGGCTTGCCTGTTTTGCTGAGGAAAAGGTTTCTGTGGCAGGTGGGGCATTCTTTCCGGTAGCCATCCCGGAGCGCACAGTATTTGATGAGCTGCTTGGACAGTGCCGGAGATTTCGGTACCACACGCTCCTTGCCGCCCTTGCCATGCTTCACCAGAATGTAATCCGGTTTGATGTCCTCGGGCTCCATCTGGATCATCTCGTTACAGCGCATCCCTGTGTCAAACAGCAGCATGATGATGGTCTTGTTCCGCACCTCCAGAAAGTCCTTGCCGTCGTAGAACTGGATCATCCGCTTCATTTCTGCTGCGGTAAAGGTATCAATGATGGTCCGGGGCTGCCGCAGTGGCTTCACCTTTTTGGCCGGGTTATCTCGCTCTTCCAAATAGCCCTCCTCCACCAGATAATTAAACCAGGTACGCCAGACCTTCAGCAGATCGTTGATGTACCGGGGCGTGTTGCCTGCATCCTGCTTTTCCTTCATCAGGTCCCGAAGGTGCCGTGGGCGCACATCCTCCAGTTCCGTGATCTGCTTCCGTTCCAGAAATTCCAGCAAGAACCGGGTAGATGCCCGATAATTCCGCAGAGATCCTTTTGCCAGGTGGCGGCATTCACAGTCATACAAAAATTCGTCCCGAAGCTCTTTCAAACACATAAAAAAACACCCTTCCTTTTGCGGCGGACCACAAAAAGAAGGGCGAAAAATTCCTAGATATGGTTGTCGTACCAAGTCAAGCTTGTTCGTAGTTGAGCAAGACAAACTCCGGTAGACAAATCAGGCGATTTTTAACGGCAGAACGTCATTAGCAGTTCTCAGCGAAGTACTTAATGGTACGAACCATCTGAGAGGTGTAAGAGTTCTCGTTGTCGTACCAAGACACGACCTGGACCTGGTAGGTGTCGTCGTAGCTACGCTAGTTTTTCGCACACTTTTTGTAGTCGTTCCTAATTTCGAAACAACAGTTACAGTACCACAGCGCACAGTTGTCGTACCAAACACGGCTTGTTCGTACCACTATTATACCACGTTTCAGCGTCGTTTTCAAGTTTTCCCCGTTTCTTTTTTTGCTGGTATATTTATGCGGGTGATAACGTATATTCTCATTTACCAGTCTTCGGAGAGCCTGGGGCCCAGGGGCCTCCGCCGGGGCGTCTGCCCTGCCCAGGTACTCTCCTCAGTCCGTGATCTTGCGGCTTTGAGGGATGATCTTGGGATGGATTTTATGGGGGTGAGCAAATACCAGATGGCTGTGTAGCAGGTTGTTCGTGGCCCTTACAGCTTTTCCCCGGCGATTTTTGGATTGAAATTTCACCGGACGTGTTTTTGAAGGGTACGGTGGGAGAAGGGGGATATTTGTTCGATATGGAACGATTAGTAATAAAAGCCGTCATCCATCCTTAGAATGTCACATCTGCCGACCAGCTCTTTTCATCTTCCCATTCACTTTATCCGGCATATCAATGAGTCCGAATCGGTAGAACATTCCATAAATATAAGTCACGCCTCGGATGTCGCCCAGAGCTTTCGGCCTATCCACCACCGCTCCCACCTCTTTTATATTGTTCAGTGCCAGCAATACCGAACTCCATGCCAAGCTTTTACTGTTCTCCCGGCGATCGATCCAAAGCTCTTTTGTGTATTGCCCATTCCGGCCTTTTCGTACTTCATAGGTAAAGGGTAAACCGGAGTAGGTTTTGAACCGCACTCCAGAATAAAGCAGAACCACTTCCCACAGACGCTCCTCTGTCGGCTCGGTTCGCAGTTTTCTTACTGCTCGGTATCTCCGCTGCCGCTCTGCTCCCACGCTGATTTTTTCCACAGGTGCCTCCTTTGGAAAGTATACGCCCTTTTCGTATGGCAGGTACGAGGTGACGGAGGCTTTGGACAACTTGAGGGCTGATGCGGCGGAGAGAACTGCATCCTTGTAACTCTGTGTCTCGCTATAATTGTTAAAGGTACGCTGCACCATCTTCACTATGTCTGATTCATAGATCCCGGCTGTGATGAGCAGCTTCCGAACCTTGATGGGGTTGAGGGACAGGGCGTCAGCAATGGATTGGAGCGTCATACCGTCCTTATAGCGTATTACTGCAGCGTCCATCTGCTCTTTCAAATTTTTCCCGGCATTATACCCAGGCTTCAACTTCTTTCGACCGCCGCCCGGATTTCTGGCTTTATATGGTATTTTCTCGCCCATGATTATTCATGCAACTCCAGCGGCAGGCCATCCGGGTCGTGGAAGAAAGTCATCTTTTTGCCGGTATAACTATCCACACGAATCGGTTCACATTCAATTCCAGCCTCTGCCAGCTCATTCATAGTCTGTTCCACGTTATCAACGCAGAATGCGAGATGGCGTAGACCGCAGGCCTCCGGACGGTTCACACGCTTCGGTGGATTTTCCTCAGCGAAAATCTCCAGCTCCGTGTGTTCATTGACACGAAGATCCAACTTCCAGTCCTTACGCTCTGAGCGATAGTTCTCTCTGATGACAGAGAATCCCAGTTTGTTTACATAGAAATCCTTAGCTGCTTCGTAGTCAGATACGATGATTGCAATATGATGTATTTTTGATAAATTCATTTTCTCACGCTCCATTTCTTTAAATTATGTTCTTCTTTTATTTTCGTTATAAACTATACGGCTGCCTTCAAAAAATACCGTGTGAACTCCTGGAGTTCAGTTTGTCCACACGGCATTTATTTTTTCTTGGGTTCTTGTTTATTTCAGTTTTTCAAGGATCTCGTCCGCGCTCATGCCACTTGCCAGCAACTTCTTCAGCACAGCCTCTGCCTCGATCTTCTTAGCTTCCTCAGCGGCCTTCGCATCTGCCTTTGCCTTCTTCGCTTCCAGCGTTGCCACTTCTTTTTCGGCCTTCTTCAGAGCAGCCTTTTTTGCTTTCAGATCAGCCTTCAAAGTGTCAATGTTTGCTATGATGGATGCAATCTCAGCAGAGAGTGTTTCCTTTACGGACTGCTTTTCTGCAATCTGCGTTACAAAATCAGCAGTCACGGTTTTAGGCTTATTCTTGCTACCTTTGGTTCTGGGCATAGGACACAAACCTCTTTCCTGTTATGATAGTCTAAATATATCACAGGTCTGAAAATAAATCAGCCTTGTACACACCATTCTCCAGCATCTTCTTGAAGCTGTCCTTTACGGCGGCAACATCTTCGTGATAGGTCATTCCGTACCAGGTGTCGTTAGTCCTCAGAACCTTTACGGACATTTTTCCCTGCTCCAGCAGTTCACCGATGAAGATCGGGATCAAATACTCAGCTTTCTGAGGATTGCCCGGAACTTCTTTTTCAAAGAACTCTTTGAAGCCTTCTTCCAGCACTTCCAAGAAGTCCGGTGTTAATCCCCACATGTTCATAGAAACCAAAGAATTCACCTCGACGACCACACCGTCTGCTTCTGCACCATTCGATGTCTTTACGATGTTCTTAGTCTCCACAACCTCGGTCAAGTTATTTTCCTCATCCATCTTGCAGATACCGCGGGTCACACCGCCGTTATCAGACAGCGTGTTCTTCAGCACAAAGCCAGCCATGCAAGACTTACCGCCGTTCACCAAATACTCATGGACAGCCTTGAAGCCCTCCTTGCCGTAGTAATCGTCTGCATTGATCACAATAAAAGGAGTCTTGATGACCTTCTTTGCTGCAAGCACTGCCTGACCGGTTCCCCACGGCTTTGTACGACCATCCGGCAGAATTCCCGGAATATCCTTAATATCTTGGAAAGCATAGTCTACAGTTACATTATGAGCAGAGCAAATAGCTGCGATACGATCGCCGATCACCTCTTTGAACTCTTTCTCGATATCCTTACGGATAATAAATACCACATGGTTAAAGCCTGCCTCAATTGCATCATGAATCGAGTAATCCATGATGATATGATTTGAAGCATCAACCGGCTCCAACTGTTTGATTCCTGTTCCAAAACGGCTACCGATACCGGCCGCCATGATAAGTAATGTTGTGTTCATCTTTTTCTTTCTTATTTTTTATTTAACTAGCATATTATATATATACTGATTAGAACGATTTCTCAATGTATTTAATGTGTGTTCCACCCGTATATAATCAATTTTTCTGTTACCGTTGGTTTCTCCATAATTCCTATTGCTCAGCCCACACCAATTTAAAATATTATCAATTCTATCGTCTTTTTTTATTTTACCAGTTTGATCCATTGCTCCCACTCGATAAAACTCTTTTTTAAAAATAATGGAAAACGCAATCCCGTGAAAAGAATTGGAGCATACACATTCTGCATTTTCAATCAGATTTAAAAAAGCATCTGGTGCCACATCCCACATGACTTTTATTCCATACTTTTTAGCCTTTATGGCACTATATCCCGTAAAGGGCGTTACAATTTTGCACCCCCCCAACCTCTCAGCTACTCTTACTGTCTGTTTTAATGCATCTTCATCATAGTTGATCGTATAAAGGAATATATACTTTTCTTTTAAGATACGCTCTTTTTCGTATAGTCCAGAATAATCTTCTTTTGTAAGCAAAAATGTAGGATCTAAAACAGTCTCAATGCTTCTTTTTGTATGCTTTTCAAGAAAGGCTCTCGTGTCAATTTCTCTTACTGAAACATTCTCAAATGTCTCCATAGCACTACAAATCCTATCACAATCAACTTCGTTTAAATGTGAACCACAGCTTACAGCATATGCAGCCTTCTTGGGAATACCCGGAAGAAAAAAAGCCTCCGAAAAATCTCTGGCAGTCGTATTCCAAATCTGATCGCTTCCAGCTATAACCAAATCATATTTGCCAGCAATTTCCAGCACTTCCTCTGTCGAGGTGCAACGTTTCGTCATTTTCAAATGTTTCTTCCTCATTTCTGAAAATGATGCACTTCTCTTAGATATTGCTTTATAATGCTGTACTGATATTAAATTTCTTAATATATCTTTTTTAGAATGAATTTTCCTAAAGACAGCATATTGTTGTTGCTGTGCTTCTGGCTGAAAATCAATAATATCATTTTCAATGTTGTCAAAATGAGTTGTTAAATATTTTTGTAACGCATAAGCTTGAAGAAACGAGCCGTTATTATTAGGCGCATGAAATGTTATAGTTGCTGTTTTCATATTATTCAACGCCATTAACTATGGCATTATCTCCTTCCATTTTATTAAAACCGATTCATTACACTTTTAGGCAGCAATTTACACAGACGAAACAACAATTTCCCCATATTCCATTTCAGCATATAGAACGGAATCGCTTTCACTACTACAACAGGCGAAAAGTTTTTTACTGCCATCTGGACATCCGGATTATTAAGATATTCAATATAAATATCATAATTTTCTTTTGAAGATGCTTTTGAATTATGTGAAAGTCTCAACGCAAGCTGAACCGCTGAAAAAATCAAAGTCCCCTGCCAAAATTCATTTGTATTGATTCCGCCTTTTATTGCCATCGAATCAATTTGTTTACGAGCATCAATTAATTTGATTTTATTCTTTGTCATAAGAATCGGATTTCCATTACTCGTAACATTCGCACTGCCATCCCGAATTGTCAAATAATAAAGGGTACGTTCCAGAACTCCAATTGATTCAGCAAATAGCAGATAGGTATTGATAAATTTAGTGTCTTCTCCCAAAGAAAGGGAAGCGTCAAATTGAAGATTATTCTTTTTTATCGTCTCAACATCCAGCATGATTCTCCAGAGTGCCGTATGCTCTTTTCCAGTGCGTAAACCTTTTTTTCCTTTTAGCCACTCATTTACATCCTCGTACGAATGTCCCAGAAAAGAAGGAATCACCTCTTTTGCAATCTGATTGCCTCGGAAACTTCCATGTAACTCAAAGACATGTTCATTTTCCTTTTTCCCTGACACTTTATCTGCATATCCATACAGTACAGCATCCACATTCTGAGCAATTGCAAATTTTACACAGCTCTCGATCAAATCGTTTTCAAATGTATCATCCGAATCAAAGAAAAATAATTTTTTTCCATTTACTTTATCCAACCCAAAGTTTCTGGCTTTTGAAACGCCCTGATTTTCCTGATAATAGTATTCAACTCTTGAATCTTCTGCCTGATACTTTTTAATGATTTTCGCTGTGTCATCACGTGAGCCATCATCCACAAAAATTATTTGTAAATTTTTGTATGTTTGCTTTTTCAATGAATCAATCATCGGCAGGATATATTGCTCTGTATTGTACGCTGGTATCACAATTGATACCAAATCACCGTTTTCTAACATCTGATTCCTCCGATTTGTTTATCTATGTAATAATTTCTTGATTTTTTGTCGGGTCGTTTTGGGCAAAACACGCCGAACCACATTTTTGACCTTTTGCTTTGGAATGCGACACCAAAAGTAAAATTCAACCCCTTTATATCCCCATTTTTTATATAGCTTCAGAACTTTTTCTCTTGCTTTTGTATGCTTTACCGGATGAACCAACTGCGTGTTCCGCTTTGCAGCCTTTTCAAAGGTCGATTCATAATAAGTAAACTGATCTTTTACGCTTTCAAAAAAGTCTGCTCCTTTGTCTGTATTAAGCATCATAACGGAAATGCCCGTTTGCTCGCTTAAGCTACCGCCATTTTGCAGCAAGGCCTCAGGATGTTCATCTTCGATTCCCCAGTAGTCACCTATTGTAATATCACCCACTCTTTTTTGCGTGGCATATGGACAGTGATAGCAGTTTTCTCTGTATATTTTAGCGTTCAAAAACAAGTCGTAATACGACGAATCCAAATAAGAAACTGAATATCCATTAGTTGTTCCAGTTGCATCTACATAATCTGCTTTTGCATTCAATCCCCAACCCATTGACTTATCTCGGAATTTAAAATCCAATATTTCGCCACCAAGTTTTTTTTCCGTATAGTGGATATAATCATTAAAGAACTGTTCGCTTGGAACTCCATGACAAATAATATCCACAGCAAGCAGTTTTTCATAATCTTTTCTTAAATAAGACTTCAATGCATCAACCTGACATGGTGTACCGGAGAAAAGAACAGCCTTACCTTTTTTCAGTTTTTCTTGTACATCTTTGAAAATACTTCCAAGCGAGCTTTGCACATATTTTGAGCCCTGTAAACGGTCAAGTTCTTCCTTCGTTTCACAGCAGACATGATGAATGCGCAGTTTATGGTTCTCGTGCTGCATGACTGCACCGTAAACACATCCGCCCTGTTCCAGCACCGCCAACGCTATCGTTGCAAACAAACCACCCGATGCTGATTTTTTTACGAGACTGTCGTTTTTGCCAGCAATTGCAAGAACCCGCTGCGGCTTGTTCTGCATCGTTTTATTCTGGAATGCACAAACTCTTTTACAGGCTCCGCACTCAACACATTGTTCTTTATTGATTTCAGGATAAACGAAGCCATATTCATCTTTTTCCATATGAATCGCACTCTTTGGGCAGACATTCATGCAGGCTCCGCATCCACAACAATTTTTCTTTTCCGCAAATAATTCTATCATTTTTCACTTTCCTTATTTAGTTTAAGCTTTTGAACAAGCTTCTCTGCATGAAACATTTTGGCAATCAAAGACACTGCATCTGAGAATTCAGAAACCTTTAACAGCATCATAAAAATAATGCTATTTGATACTACAACACATACCGCTGCCTTTACAACGAACCAAAGCCAACCATTATCGGGGATAAATTTAATTATAATATTAGTTACTGTTGTTGCTACAATTGCCGTAAACAGGTAATATCCCACCTTTGCAATGTATTTTTTTGCACTTTTTTTGAAAATCAGCTTAAATATATTCGATGTAATCCATGGTGCACTGATAACAACCATGCTAATGATTGTGGAGAGTACGATTCCGTACAGGCCCAAGAATTTAACAGTAAGCAAATTCAAGCTCAAATTTGCCAGACCGGAAAGAAGCGGTCGAAAACGATCCTCGTGCCAGATTCCTCCAGCATCTTTGTAAACGCTCGCCATCATAATGTATTCATAGACCCAAAAGTAAACGCACAACAGGATTACCAAAGGGTATGGTAACAGCAGGTCTTTTCCCATCCAAAGCTTCATGAATGGTTGAAACAATCCTGAAAAGCAACTCACACAAAAAGCAGTAATCCAACATGCCAAGAAGGTAAAGATGCGGTAGTCACGATAGTTCTTCTCCGTATCATGCACGATCATACTGTTTCCAACACCAGCCGTGATGGAGGAATATATGATGGCAACAAAGCCCATAACCGCATTGATGATATAGTAGTAATTCTGGTAGATTGCAAGTGCTTCCAATCCCAAAAAAGCCGAGATAACAACGGTATCCGCAGAGCTTACAATTGTAAATCCTAATTTTGAAGTAAACAGATCTTTGATTTTTTGATTGATTTCCTTGACTGTTTCTTTTTGGAGTTTTCCTTCTGCCTGAAACTGTGGATACAGCTTATTGGAAACGATTGCTGTCAAAATGTTGTTGAATATCTGCGAAAGCAACAAAACACATACATAGTAATAATAATTATGGAAGGCAAAGAGCATCCCAATCTGCAAAATATATTTGCATGTATCTGTAACAATTGTCACTTTGCTGACAACATCCTGTCGCTGATGTGCCTGCAAAATGCTATTTTTATATGCGAATAGCCAGTAAGTAAATACTGTTGCCAGTAAATTCAGTAAATACAAAACATAAATGTTGATGCCGTCAGGGACATCGCCTGCAATCAGCTTAGGAATGAACGGCAACAATACCAATCCGGCTGCAAGAACAACCAGACCAATCACCCGATAATAAATCTTATAGAGTTTCATCAAGGCGCATATGGTTTTTGAATCCTCTTGGGCAATAGGCTTGTACATGGAGAACACCATCGCACTGCCAACTCCCAACTCTGCAAGATTTAAAACCTGCAAAATTGATGTGAAGAGACTGTTTAATCCCAGATACTTTACGCCCAACTCGTACATGATGATGGTACGCATTGCAAACGGAAGCACTAATTGATATATTTTCAGGATAACTCCAAATATTATATTACGTGTAGCATTTCTGCTTCGGTTCATTTCCATTCTAAACTCCTGAGCGATTATGTCTCAATCGCATTCATTAAATCTGCTACTGCAGCCTCAGCAAACTGCATTCTCTTTTGGGTTACAACAGAATAGTTGATTTCTTTATTTAAGTTAATTTTTTCCACATCAGTTTCTTTAACGTATCTCTCCAAAATTCCAAGTTCACTCAGTATGTTACAAATACGTTCATCATTCACGAACTTGCCATTGATAAAATCATTAATGGAGTAAAATGGTTTTTCAAGTATAATGGAAAAAGCCGTACCATGAAAAGAGTCGGAAAGTACCAAATCCGCATTCATGATATAGCTGATGAAATCTTCTGGACGATTTTTATCTCGAATAATCCGAATTCCTGCTTTTTTCAAGCGAGAAATTTGTGTTGCTGATCTACAAACAAGTACTGTGTATACCGGTTTATGCAATCTTTCTGATATTTTCTGTGCTGCTCGTATCGTTGACTCCTGATAATTTGCACAGTACATAAATATGTATGGTACTTTTACAATTCGTTCTGATGCAATTTCTTCGAAAGTAATTTTCTCTTGAAGAAGGCTGGGATCAGGCTGCACCTTGATTTCCTTATCAGAATTCAAAAATGCCGCCAATTTTTCAGCCCCGCTATGTTCTCGTATTGATATATATTTAAAATCGAGTATATCTTTACGCAGTGTTTCGTTGCAGCGTTCCTCATTATATGTTGCCGTGTTTATGCTTGCTGCATATGCTATTTTTTTGTACTTTTGTGCTCCGGGCAGGAAGAAAATAGGGTCACAATCTTTTGCTCTTACGTTCCAGATTTGATCGCTGCCACATATAACAACATCATACAAATCTTCAAAATCGCTTGACGAATTCTGCGCCGTGAACCTTTTTTTGCTTAACGGCAGATATTTTTTTCTAAAATTTTCAAAACTGGTTTTTTGTTTCCATAGGATATCAAAAATCGATAAGCGCCGTATATTTGCCGCAACATTGTGGACGGATGTAGTCTTTTCGAAAATCCTGTATTGCGAATTATATGATGCCGGTTCATAATCTATTATTTCTACTTCATAGCCTTTTCTTTTCAACAATTTGCTTAATGCAAATGCTTGTAGAACTGATCCATAATTGATGGATTTGTGGAATGTCAGTATTCCGATTATCTTCACACAATCACACTCTCTTTCCAAGCCAAATCGTTATATAAAACAATATAGTAACAGCATCACTTTGAATTTTTTAGGGAAATCTTCTTCCTTTAAATACTCTTTTATGTACCGCCTGCATATTCTGTTGGCTTTTTCTTTTATATATTTATATTCTGGAGACCTTTTTTGCAAAACTCCACTTTTCAAAGATTTCATCGCATCTCTACGAATAAAAATCGTCTTTTCAACGAGTAATCTCTTTGATATTTCTGCATTTAAAGCATCTGCATCATCGTTTAGCACTTCAATTATTTTTTCAAGTGCATCAAGCTGAGTCACCTTTTTCATTGAAAAATGCGAGCTTGTCAACCCGTCTGGCTGAACATCATAATTATATAACTTCTGTGGGATAATAACGCATCCCCGGATATGTGAGGTGTATTGAATCACAAATAGTAAATCTTCGCATATATAAATACTCTTTTCAAACTTGATATTGTATTTTTCAATAATATCTTTCAAAAAGATTTTATTCCAAAGATAGCCTCCAAACTCAGAGTTGACAAGGAATTGCTTAATCGTCTCTGTTTTTGAGAGACTCTCCACCTGTTCACCGCTCGGTGCGGTATAATAGCACACCCCTAGTTGACTGGAAAAATTCCGCACTGCATCTATCATGCTGAACAAGGCATTGTCAGCCAGCCAATCATCGGCATCACAAAATGCAATCCATTTTCCGTTTGTTCTTTCCAAAGCGTAGTTCCTTGCTTCAGCAGGTCCAGAATTGTTTATAGTGTAGCTCTCAATTCTATCGTCCGTTGCGCACTTCTGCTCAATAATTGTCTGAGTCGCATCTTTTGAACCATCATTTACAATCACAAGCTGCCAGTTTGTATAAGTCTGTCTTTGAACCGATTCAATTGCTCTTTCTATCGTTTTCTCAGCGTTATACGCCGGCATAATAATCGAAATCTTCTCATTATACGGCATTTTTGGCACGCCCCATTTCCTTTGCATTAATAGCACAATTTATAAAGGACAACATAACATAAAAGAAAACGCCGAATGTAATTTCGATAATTCCGGCTACAATTAGAGCAAACAGCCAAAACTCACACCATTCAACAATTGCACTGTTTTTTTTATTTCTATTTCTTGTAACCATAAAACACATGAAGACAAGGGCAACTACACCAATCACACCAAACTGAACCATAATATGCAGCAGACCATTCTGCGCATTGCTGTACAATTGTTCCTTCACGATCAATGTGTTATATCCGTACCCCCACCAATACTTTTTGTTTATAATATTCATCAGGATACTATAGATTCTGACACGAGCATTCATTGTTGCAGTTTCATTTATGGATAGAAGCAATGTATTTATTCGTGGAATACTCAAAATTGCCGCCATACTCAATGGTAACACACCTGACAAAATAATAGACACTGTTATTCCAAATGGCTTTTCTAAAATTTTTCTTACTGGCCATACAAGCATTAAAAAAAGAACTGTAATATAACAAACGGCACCTGTTGTGCAATATAAATAAGCACTAAATGCAATTCCGATTACACACAAAACAATAACCTTTGTCCTTGTCCTAAAGTTGCTCTGTATTTCATCAAAATGGATGATTCCCCAGCAACAAAACATTGTAAGAAAATAGTATGTCAACAGAAATTTGTTCCCCACAAAATAGGGTTCATACCAACCAGCATCTACTCTCCCAGCCATTATTACCGTCGCTAATGTTGGAATAAAGTAAACACATCCGCATCTAAAAAAGATCTTTGCGACTTTATCTATGTCATAACGGTCCGCAACAATTAAGGGAACCAAAAAAATAGAAAGCACACTAAATGGGTGCAAAAAGTCGTTCATTAGTGCCGAAATGCTCCATACTCCATAATTGTGAATTGACGACACTAACGTGACAATTGCATAAAGCCATATATACCAAGTTCGTTTTATGAGTTCAAATTTGAAATGACTCAGGATAAAAAGCATACAAACAATTGTGCAGAAGAATCTCATTCTCAGTGCAACTTGATATCCAAACGAATATACTGGAACAATTGCAATCCATAGCGCAATCAATGCGAGTGTACTTATTGTGATTGTGAATTCTTTGTTTTTTATCATTTTTTCTCCTTACACTTCGCACTATACATTCTATATCCAAATCTATACAATACAGGACACTCACTCAAAAACCAATAAGCAATTTTCCGCTGTCCAGAAATACAATTGCACCCGCCCCATTTTGTTTTATGCTTGCGCAGGAGAGCTTCAACCCTTCTGCAAACATCTATAGCCTTGCTTGAATTAGACTTTATGGCTAAATTGTAGTTATACACAAGTTGCTTAAACAGGCTCTTATACAAGACGTTTTTATCCATTGCTGGGATATCTGCAGCCGCAATATATTCACAATTTAAATCGATTACTTTTGCAATATCACTTTTGGGGATATTTTTATTTTCCCCCATAATGCTATCAGTGCGAATTCTATAAATGTATCGACCATCTAAAGAAAACACTATTTTTGACGCTTTCAAAAACACTCTTGGAGTATTTTCAACATCTTCATAAATCAATCCTTTTACAAAAGGGCACTGTTTTGCGATATTGGTTTTTATTAGCTTTCCCCACGCAAACCAAATTTCATTTTCAAAGGCAAATTCGAGCATTTCCACGCCCGTCCCTTTAACGAGCTGTTTTGTAAGAAGCTTTTGAATATTATTGTCATCTGTTTTCTTATATGTACAAGCCACAATTTCTGCTTCATAACTTTGGGCACAAGAAATCATCCATTCTATGGTGTCCCTTTCTAAATAATCATCACTGTCCACATATAAAACATAATCCCCTGATGCCTTGTGTAGTCCCGCATTACGAGCATCTGATAAGCCGCCATTTTTCTTATGTATCGTGATAATTCTATTGTCTTTTCTCTCCCACTCATCACACAAGGTCGGGCAAGCGTCTGGAGAGCCGTCATCTACCAATATAATTTCCAAATTTTTATAAGTCTGTTGTACTATGCTTTCTACACATTCGTGCAAATAATCTTGAACATTATATATGGGGATGATGACACTTACTTTATGCTTTTCCTCCATTTTTCTGCCCTCCATCGTACTTTATTCTAGCAATGTTTTAAATTTAGCTGTTGCAGCCTCTATAGAATAGTTTTTCAAAAAGAAATTATAATTATCTTGGCAAAATTCATCGTTAAAATTGTGGCTGTTTATTGCGTCCGCAAATTCAATTTCATTATTGCAGACAAAAATACTTTTTCCAAGTAGAGATCCAGCTAATTCCTTATATCCTATCAAACTTTCATCCGTGCCGATAAATACTTTTCCATATGAAAGTGCCTCAGCTGTTTTTACTTTCATTCCAGCACCTTCAAAGATTGGTCCAATAACAAGAGTCGCCCTTTCATAGTAAGGTGATAAATCCTCAACTCTTCCGTGAACTATTATTCTGTTATCGTCCTTAAATTCATCTTTTAATAAATCCATATGGTTTCCTACTAATACTATTTCACAATCGACCTTTATTAACGGCAACACCTTTTCCACAAACCATTTGAAACCATTTACATTCGGATAATAATAACCGCCGACAAATAAAATCTTGCATTTTCCAAAACTGTTTGTCTTTTTTATTTCTGGTGTTGGCAAAATAATCGGCAGCGTCATTTCCGGGGCTTTATGGTAATACTTTTCAAACAGATTCTTTTCTCTTTCATTTAGTACGATATTTACATCTGCATACCGTGCGTTTTTTCTCTCGTTAGCAATCAAAGAAAGCTGAACAGGAATGGTTTTTGGATTTTTTTTAGCCCATTCAATTGCTAGATATCTTTTTATATCGTGATAAAACGCCGCAACTTTAATATGTGGACATTTCTTCTTTACAATTTTAACTGCATTTCCATAGATTGAATCATCCACAAATAGCAATTCAATTCCTTGACGATTTATTGTTTCAATTATCTCTTTGATAATTTTCGCATTGATTTTTCCTGTATTTCCAATTAGCAAATTGATTGCTCTTGCTGCAAGATTTTTTTCTATTTTCTTTATAACAAAGTTTTCATGTGATTCCACACTTTCGGTTCCTACCAAAGCAAAAACTATAACATTATCTTTCCCAAACGCCTGATACAATGCTTTTACATGTGCTCTGGCAAGGCTTTGCGCACCACTTGCATTTCCAAACAAAAAATTTGCTATACAAAGTACCTTTTTCATTTGAATCTCCATTATTGTCTTTTCTTTAAAATCATTGGATTTCCGTACGCGATATAATTATCCGGAATATCCTTAGTAACAACGCTTCCAGCACCAATGATTACATTGTTTCCAATTTTCACGCCACCGATAACAGTTGCATTTGCACAGATAGAAACATTATCACCAATCGTAGGATTTGTTACACTTCTTGATCCTGTTCCTTTATTGCCTAGTGTTACCCCCTGATAAACCGACAAATTTTTACCTGCTTTGTACACATTTATAACAGAAGCGTGCCCGTGATAAATTGTGCACCCCCCCCCCGATTTCTCCATATATTTCCAGATCTTGTTTGATCGGATATAGAACTCTAAAAAGCAAAGATGCCATCTTGTTTGCAGTGCAAATTCTGTAATACACAATATTCCTAAAACACTTATTTCTTAATAAACTCTTATTGAAGCTGCTCAAATTTATATCTTGAATGCCTATATACCATATATTTCTCGACAGATCCTCTTCAATTATTTTGTTGAGATTCAAAGCCATACAAATTGCAACTACTGGGAGTGTCCTTATATAATTTACAAAATACAATATTTTCATTAAATTTATCTCCGATTTTCAATGTTTTGTCTATAAAAATTCAAAATGTTATCTTTGAACACGTCAAAGCCAAACATTTTTTGGTATGTTATATAAGCATTTTTCCCCATCATCGAGCGCTTTTCTGTGCTTAAAGCCAACTCGATAACTTTGTCTGCAATTGCTTGTGGATCTTTAGGTGCTATTAAAAATCCATTTACGCCATTATTAATAATTTCTTTTGTACCATCTACTGCTGTTCCAATCACTGGTTTGTGCACTGAAAAAGCTTCAATAGGAGTCAACGGAAGTCCCTCCCACAGGGAACTCAATACAACATAATCCATCTGCGACATGATGTTTTGAATATCCGAACGATACCCCAGAAATATAATGTTGTCTTTATTATGGCCGTCTGCAACCTTTTTCTTTAGTGCTTCTTCATCTTCACCTTGGCCCACAATAATATATTTCAAATTGTTAACTTTATCATGTGCCAAATTGAAAGAATCCACAAAGTACATCATTCCTTTTTGTTCCGAAAGTCTTCCAATATTTCCAACTAAAACAAATCCCTCTTTTTTTAATTGCTCCAAACGACTATCTGGTTTAATTGCTTTTTCGTATGCTTTGACTGCGTTATGTATTACTACTACTCTGTCTTCTTGGAGGTGATAGTATTCGACTAAATTATTTTTTACTTCTTTTCCACAAGCAATTACCATTGCTTTTCTATAGGCAAACCTTGTTAGCCATTTTTTGTCATTAAATGTATTGTGTGCTGTTGCAAAAAAAGAAAAGCTGTTATTCATTATCTTTAGGAGTGCTACATAAAATGCAGCCATTCTATGGTGGACATGAACAACTGTAATTTGCTCCTTCTTTATGATTCCTTGAATTTCCCTCAAGGTCGAAAGGATATTCTTTATATTTTTCTTTTCTATATCGGGTACTGTGTAATGGACAATCCCCATTTCATTCAGCCGTTTTTCATTCACTCCACCGCAAGAACAAACTACGACTTTATTTACAACTGGAGTTAATATTTCGCAAAGTTGCAGTACTACATTTTCAGTTCCACCAAGTCCCATTGTTCTTGAGAATAGCAAAACATTTTGTTGTTGCAGTGTTGTCATGATTCGCTCCCATCTATTTATCTTTTTCTATATTTAATTGCTAATCCAAGTATCTTCCTGTCATCCACGAGATACCTTTTCGCCATTCGTTTCGGATCTTGTGTGATACGGAACAGCCACTCCAAACCGTGATCTGCCATCCATCTTGGAGCTCTCTTGATATTTCCAGCTTCAAAATCGAAACTTGCACCTAATCCGAAGGAGATGGGCACGCCCAGTTCCTCACAATGGTGATACATGAACTTTTCCTGCTTAGGGCAGCCCAATCCAACAATCAAAATGTGTGGATTTGCTTCTTTAATCATTCCTTTGATTTTATCCATCTCCTCTGGATTCTTTTCAAACCCATATGGCGGAGAATATGTACCCACAACCTGCAACCCGTTGTATCTCTTTGCAAGATTCTCTGCTGCCTTTGCCGCAACACCTTCTGCTGCACCTAGGAAATACATTCTATATCCTTTTTTTGCCGCCATATCGCACAGGAGTGGAAAAAGATCTGAGCCGGATATCTTTTCTTTAATCGGGGTACCATACCACTTGGCAATCCAGAGCAACGGCTTTCCATCTGTAAGAATCAAAGACGCATTAGCATACACATCCTGCAATTCCTTATTTGTTTCCAACTGTACGATGTGATCCACATTCGGAGTGACCACATAAGCATTTTTATTCTCCTGTATAATAGAATCAATAGCCTGCAATGTTTCCTGCATGGTGAGGTTATCGATTTCTGTATTCATAAATTTTAATCTAGCCATTCTTCACTCCTCATTTCTATCTATCAACATCTCACCTTAATCAACTCAGCATCACCAACAACCAGGCATCTACCAAGCCCCGCAGGCAAAAACAGTGTTTCACCTTTGCTGAAGCGCATCGGTTTCTGCTCCGCATCCATCGTCTGCACTTCACCATATCCATCCAGGCACATTAACACCTGAAAAGATGCATCCATAACAGAAAATGCAAAGCCTTTCGTTACTTGTATTCTTTCTGTTTCAAAATATTTACACCGGCAAAGCAGCTCACGGGAACAGCCAGAATAGTATTTCACCATTCTCGGTTTTTGACTCACATCCGGCGCGACTTTCATTTTCATGACCTGCACAGCTTTGTCAAAATGCAGTTCACGCTTTTTACCGTTCTTATCCACACGGTCATAATCGTAGACACGGTAAGTTATATTAGAGCTTTCCTGTATTTCAGCTACGAGAATCCCCTTCCCAATGCCGTGTACTGTACCCGCCGGAACAAAATAAGTATCGCCCTTGTGGACTGGAACTTTATGCAAGTGCTTATCCAGTGTTCCGGTTTCAACTGCTTTTCGAAGAATTTCCTCTGTTACCTCATGCTGAAATCCGTAAATCAAATGCGCACCCTCATCAGCATCAATGACATACCACATTTCAGTCTTGCCGTTATCGCCTTCGTGTTCTCTTGCATAGTCATCACTAGGATGAACTTGTACGGAAAGATCTTTCTTGGCATCGATGAACTTAACCAAAACTGGAAGTTCACCATCTTCTACCTTTGTACCGAGATATTCAGGATGTGCTTTCAATACTTCAGCCAGTGTTTTTTCTTTATATGTACCATTTGCCACATAACTTGGGCCATCCGGATGAACCGAACACTCCCAAGTTTCTGCTAATGGTGTTAAATCAATATTCTTACCATATTCTTCCCGAAGTCGAGTACCACCCCACAAATAATCTTTACCCGTCGGAATCAATTTCATGATTTCCATTACTCTGTCTCCCACTATTTCTTATTCCATCGGAAATTTAATCTTATCTGCGACGCTAATCTCCTCTCCAAGCTGAACTTCGATCATATCCAGTGCAGTAATAGCCTCTACTGTATGCTTGCAGCCTGCTGCGATGGTAATCACATCGCCAGTACGAAGTACCTGCTCCATTCCATCCACAGTTGCCTTGCCTTTACCAGATACAACCGTCCAGACTTCTTCCCGATAATTATGCATATGATAGCTCATATTTTCTCCAGCTTTCATGGAGATCTTTACTGTCATGGAACCCGGTTGCACATCAATGACTGTATAAGTACCCCATGATTTCTCGGCATACATTGCCTCGGTTTCAATTTTCTCAACATACGGCTTCATATAACCGCTGCGCTCTTTATCAGAAATCAGAATACCATCACCACTTGCCGCAATAATCATGTCCTTGCAGCCCATGCAGAGAATTGGAATATTCAGCTCATTCACCACATTGGTGGTCTCGCAGGTTTCATCCAGAATAGCTTTGCCCTTGGTCTTATCCGCCATGACCTCAGCCATCATGTTCCAAGTGCCAACATCCTTCCAGTCACCGCTATAGCGCAGAACCTGAATGCTGGATTCTTTTTCGACCACCGCGTAGTCAAAACTAATTTTTGTCAGTGTGTCATATTTATTGAAAAGGTCACGATAATCCTCGAAATCGATCATACTGTGAGCCTTGTCCAGCAGATATCCCAGCTTAAATGCAAAGATGCCTGCATTCCACAATGCGCTCTGAGCCAGATACTTCTTGGCAGTTTCGACGTCCGGCTTTTCCTTGAATTCTTTAACTTTGCTGACATTATCACCACTTTCAGGGATGATATAACCATACTTCTCACTCGGATAAGTCGGCTCAATACCCATCAGCGTCAAATTTGCATTGCCCTTTTCCGCCAGTTCCTGCAACGTTTTGACAGCCTCGTAATAGGTGTTATCCACATACGGATCGACCGGGCAAACCACGACCGCTTCATTTTCTTCAACACCCAATTCATCGTGAAGATACGCTGCTGCCAGTGCGATTGCAGGGAACGTATCACGGCGGCAGGGTTCCACGCAAATAGAAGCCTTTTCGCCAAGCTGATTCTTAATGGCACTTGCCTGAGATTTACTCGTCGCAATCGTAATCTTTGCGTCTGCATCTACCGTAGTGATCTGGCGATACACACGCTGCACCATAGATTCATATCTATCGCCATCTTTGAACAGTTTGATGAACTGCTTGCTACGCACATCATTGGAAAGGGGCCAAAGACGCTTACCAGAACCACCAGAAAGTAAAATAACATTCATATTTTTTCTCCTCTATCTTTACTTCAAGTACTCTTCAGCACTCTTGCAGATCTCTGCTTCCACCTTTTCGGCGTTTTCCTTATTCTCCGCACTGACAGAGATATAGGTCTTGAGTTTCGGCTCAGTACCGGAAGGACGTACCACGATAGAGCAGTTATCTTCCAGCAGGAACTTCAGCACATCAGACTTCGGCAGCCCGTCCAGACCGGGTGCATAATCCAGCAACTTCACGACCTTCTTGTCACCAAACTCTTTGATATCGCCGCGGAATGCCTGCATGATGCTCTGCATCTTTGCGAATCCAGCACTGCCATCAAATTCATAGCTGTGCAGGGTGTTCAGGCAGTAGCCATAGGTCTTGTACAGTTCATCCAGCTTATCCAGCAAACTGATGCCCTTGGTAGCATAGTAGCTGAACATCTCGCAAATCATGTATGCGCCATCAACGCCGTCCTTATCGCGGACATAAGAACCGGTCAGATAGCCATAGCTTTCCTCAAAGCCAAACACATAGCTGTCTGCCTTGCCCTGCTTTTCCAGTTTGCCGATCTGCTCGCCGATAAACTTAAAGCCAGTCAGCACATTGATGGTTCGCAGGCCATAATGAGAAGCAATCTGTTCGCCCATATCCATCGTCACGATGGTCTTAACCATGACCGGGTCAACAGGCATCTTGCCGTGCTTTACACGCTGGCTGCAAATATAATCGAGCAGCAACATGCCCGTCTGGTTACCGGTCAGCAGTTCATACTCGCCTGCTTTGTTCTTGACCGCAATGCCCACGCGGTCGCAGTCAGGATCGGTTGCCAACAGCAGGTCAGCGTTGCACTTCTTGGCATACTCCATGCCCAGTGCCATAGCCTCTTTGATCTCTGGGTTGGGATACGGGCAGGTCGGGAAGTTACCATCCGGCTGCTCCTGTTCTTTGACAACAGTGATATTGGTGTAACCCATTTCTTTTAAGGTACGGGTCACAGGTTTCAAGCCGGTGCCGTTCAATGGGCTGTACACGATGGCCACGTCTTTATTGACCTCTTCACCAAACAGGACGGACTGGCTCTTAACCTGCTCGACAAAAGCGGTATAGACCTCGTCCGAGATATACTGAATACTGCCGTTTGCTACACCTGCTTTAAAATCACTGGTCTTAACATCCGCAAAGATATCCAGTTTCTCGATCTCGGCCAGAATCTCAGCCGCGGCCTCGGTGGTGATCTGACAGCCATCCGCACCATAGACCTTATAGCCGTTGTACTTGCTGGGATTGTGTGAGGCCGTCACCATGACACCTGCGGAGGTGTGTAGATAGCGGGTCGCAAAAGACACCGTCGGCACCGGCATCAGCACCGGCCAGATATTGACCTTAACACCATTGGCTGCGAACACGCCCGCAGCCACCTTTGCAAACACATCGCTCTTGATGCGGCTGTCATAGCCGATGGTCACAGACGGCTCTCTGAAGTTCTTTTTCAGATAATCGGCCAGACCCTGAGAAGCCTTCGCTACGGTGTAGACGTTCATCCGATTGGTGCCTGCGCCAATTACGCCACGCAACCCACCGGTGCCAAAAGCAAGATCACGATAAAAAGCATCCTCAATTTTTGTATCATCCAGCGTTTTCAGTTCAGCGGCAACATCTGCATCCGCAGTTGCATTCACCAGCCATCGCTCGTATTCTTTTTTAATATCCATAATTCATTTACTCTTTCGGCTCTTCTCGAACCAATCCCTTAAAAGTATCTTTATATCTATGTACACATCTGCTCTTCACAGATAGTATTTCTTTTCCTCTTGCCGCTCACACGGCTAAGTGTTTTCTTATACTGTCGTATCCAATTACCCCAGCAATCATATTTCCCTTGTTTTCTACTCCATAAA
>ENA-ORTB01001496-ORTB01001496.1-human-gut-metagenome-genome-assembly--contig:-NODE-1496-length-25537-cov-6.490778_pt1 | contig 25537 bp, 20 predicted proteins | sample MGYA00241905_ERZ509174 | MGnify/ENA primary metagenome ERZ509174 (study PRJEB26280, sample SAMEA2338851) | human gut metagenome | biome: human gut; feature: human-associated habitat; material: faeces... | reverse complement strand
GACCTATTGCTTTGACACTGCTGCCTCTAACCAGATCTACCGCATTCCTACGGACCGTATTACAGCCCAGGATATCCAGGGAAAGCTGATGGATCTGTTAGAGGAAAATAGTTCTGAGCGTATTTTTCATGCCCAGGCAAGCGAACTGATGGCTGTGTCTTTCCTTGTATACGTTAACCGGCTCCTTTACAGCAGTCTCCACGAACATTCCCAAGTATTTGAAAATGCCCTTTACTTAAAAATATGTGACTATATCCATCAGAATCTGGAAGATGATTTAAGTCTGGAACGGATCGCAGCAAATTTTTATGTGAGCAAATACCATATTGCCCACATTTTCAAAGACAACATGGGAATTTCCCTACATCAGTATATATTAAAAAAGCGGCTTCATGCCAGCCGCCAGGCGATCCTCTCCGGCGAACCTATCAGCCGTATTTTTCCACAATATGGTTTTAAAGATTACACCAGCTTTTTCCGTGCTTTTAAAAAAGAATACGGGATCTCACCGAAAGAATACAGGGAGCAGCACCGGCTGATCAGAACCGAACCATAAATACAAAAAGGAGTTTCTATATGAACTTACCTGACTATACAAACTGTACACTCTGTCCCAGAATGTGCCATGTAAACCGCAGTGTGACCACAGGCTACTGCGGCTGCTCCAGTCACATTTCAGCGGCCAGAGCCGCCCTTCATAAATGGGAGGAACCGGTGCTCAGCGGACCGGAAGAAGAACCAGGCGGCAGCGGCGCCGTATTTTTCTCCGGCTGTACCTTACGCTGCTGTTTCTGCCAGAACTACCAGATCAGCAGCGAAGGCTTTGGAAAAGATATTTCCGGAACGCGCCTGGAGGAAATTTTTCTGGAACTGCAGGCACAGGGCGCGCACAATATCAATCTGGTGACGCCGACGCAGTACCTTCCGTCGCTACTGCCCATCTTAAAACGGGTCAAACCACAGCTTTCCATCCCGATCGTCTACAACTGCGGCGGTTATGAGACGCTGGAGGCGGTTGACGCGCTGGCTCCCTATATCGATATCTGGCTGCCGGATTTAAAATATTACTCTTCCGAACTGTCCGCCCGCTATTCCGCCGCCCCGGACTATTTTCCGGTTGCCTCCGCAGCAGTCAAACGGATGATCGAGCACACCGGCCCGCTGGTATTGGAAGATTTCTCTGAAAATGGTCAGACCTGCCAGCTCATGAAGCGCGGCGTGATCCTGCGGCATATGGTTCTTCCGAAACACAAAGACGATTCCATCCGCCTGCTCCACTGGATTCACGACAACCTCCCGGAGGGGCATTTTCTGGTAAGCCTTATGAGCCAGTACACCCCCTTCTACCAGAGCAGCAAATATCCGGAAATCAACCGCCGCATCACAAGCTACGAATACCAGAAAGTCGTCGATGCCGCGATTGAGCTGGGGCTCACGCAGGGCTTTATGCAGGAAAAAAGCAGCGCGAAAGAAGAATACACGCCGCCGTTTGAATTGCAAGGGATTTGATATTTATATAAGAAAAGATCCTTTTTGATGCTTTTCCATGAACCAGAAAAAGGGTATCGATAAATTGACATTTTATCGATACCCTTTAAACTATCTCGTCCATTGGATGATACCTCTTTCTTTGAACTTTTCCTTTATTCAATTTTGATTCCTTTTTCAACAATTTCTGAATCGTTCAATCTTATTTTTTTCTCTTTCACTTATCTATCTCTCTTTTAAAAAACGCTTCTTTTTAATGATACTTTCTCGTCATATCACTAAACCGAATCCTGTTTCTAAATATGTATGATAGATGATTGACTGATTTTCACTTGTTGATTTTGGTTTTCCTTTGTTCAATTTTTCTATTAAAAAATTGAACCAGTTTTATGTTTTCGGTGGAATCAGCTCCCTTCTTTTTTTGTTTTATTTCTTGTTTCTTTTGATGGTTTTATTCTAATACATATGTCGCATTTTGTCAATACTAATTTTGTATTTTCTTGTTATTTTTCAGTTTTATTTTTACCACGAATGCCAGCTATTAGTTTTTATCTCGCAGTCGCGCCATCTTATCTCTTTATTTACCATCGTTCACACATTATCAACGTCATGCAAACTGTTACTGGGAACGTATGCGTGAACAGCAACAAATCCGCAACCAGAACTTCACTTTTCCCCTGTTATTTTTCTTGCCAATCTTCCCATTTTCCAGTATAATCATGATACCGGTGCATTTTGGCACCTGCTTCTTTATATGCAGGCAATTTTTTCACATCTTACTGGTTCCTGCGATTCTCATGTTCAGTTTTTTCGATGATTTCCATGACTATTTTCATACTTACGCACTCAAAAGGTAAACGCTAAAACTCTGAACTTTTTATTTATTTTTTAATCACTAAGCAATCTTTCTTCACATCTCAAACTTCATGACTGCTTCTTGATTTGATTCCTTAAAACTTATTCACACGGGGAAACTGTTTCTCATCTTGCTGAAATTCATAACCTACATGAGCAAGCGGACATCCCCTATCTGCAATTTTATTTCAGGAGGTACTCTATGGTCTATGAAACTTTTTTGAAAACAATCCAGTCGATGGTGCAGACGCGCCTCAACAAAAAAGCCAACGTCTCCCTGCGGCGTGTTCTGAAAAATAATGGACTGATGCTCGACGGGCTGAGCTTTACGAAACCCGGCTCACGGTTATCACCGACTGTCTATCTGAACGCCTACTATAATGAAGCGGAGGAAGGGATGCCGCTCTCCATTATTACCGATCAGATCCTGATGGTGTATGAGACAAATCCAGGATTTTCGGAGGATATCTGCGAGGAACTGCGTGATTTTGATGCCGTACGCGGTCGGATTGCCTACAAATTGATCCACGCCGCTAAAAATAAGCTGCTTCTCTCCCACGTCCCACATATTCCGTATCTCGATCTGGCGATCGTTTTCTATCTGATCCTCACTGACAATGAGGAGGGGCAGATGACGACCCTGGTACACAGCGACCATCTTGCCCTGTGGGATATTTCTCTGGAAGAGCTCGGCATACTGGCGGAAGAAAATACACCTCGCATGCTGCCGTACCACATCAGCTCCATCGAATCCACCCTCAATCAGCTCGAAATGGAGGATATCGTTGAAACGGAAGCTCTTCCATCGGTCGCTCTCTACGTTCTGACAAATTCGCGCGGCATCAACGGCGCTGCCTGCATGCTCTATCCCCGCGTCTTAAAAGAGTTTGCCGAAAGCCTGGGCGAAGATCTGATTATCCTTCCGTCCAGCATCCATGAAGTGCTTCTCACTCCCAGCAGCGTCTCCCTTCCGCCGGAAGAACTCAATGAAATGGTTCAGGCGATCAATCAGTCGGATGTGCCCGCTGAAGACCGCCTGTCAGATCATATTTATTATTTTAGCAGGATTCAGGGCTGTCTCTACCTGCCGCCCAGTTCCACTACGACGCTTTATTCCGGAGCAGACGGAACAGTGAATCCACAATAAAGATGGCAACCGCCATCGCCCCCGCTATCTGGATCGTCTGGATCAGATAAAAATTGTACCATTTTGTCTGTCCCTGTATCAGAAAATAGACGCTCCGGTAGATCGATGCGCCCGGCACCGTCGGCAGGATTCCTGCCACCAGAAAGATCGTGACGGGCGCTTTTAACACGCGTGCAAATACCTGACTCAGCAGAGCCGCTGCCAGACTGGAAAAAAATGCCGCCGCCACCTGCGAGGTTCCCACCTGCATCGATACCAGGTACGCCAGCCATCCGGCACCTCCGGTAATGCCCGCATAAACCAGATATTTCCGCGGCATATCGACCAGCAGGGAAAAACCAAAAATCGCCAGAAATGCTCCCACGCTCTGGATCATCAATTCTCTTATCATCTCTGTCATACCGATCCTCCCGCCAGCCGGACTGCCACGATCGCCAGACCGACGCCCGACGCAACCGCCAGCGCCACCACGACTGCCTCCGCCATCCGCGCGACTCCCGAACTGTAATCTCCATTCAGCGTATCGCGGATTGCCGCCGTAAATGTGACTCCAGGCACCAGCGGCATGATTGCGCTGATAATCACTACATCCAGGCTCATTCCCAGAAATGCCCCACGGCGCAGCAGATACGCCGCAACCGCCAGTGCAAACGAGCCAAGTGCATTTTGACAGAAATCATTCAGCATAAGGTTGGACGCCGCCCGCAGGACAAACGCAAGAACGACTCCCACGACAGCCGCCACCAGGCATTCGCCCGGACCGCCTCCAAACATCACCGCAAAAAATCCCGTCGTTGCCGCATAGCCAATGCATTTCTTCCAGAATCCGTATAATGTCGTATTAGCAATCCGATCCAGTCGTTCCTGCGCCTCCCTGACGGACAATTTTCCACTGCAAAATTCCCTTGAAACATTGTTTACCTGATAGATGCGGTTCAAATTCGTTGCCCGATTTTCCACCCTTTTTACCAAGGTAAGCGGCGGAAGTGATGCATCCGCAATCGTCGCCACGATCCCCGTCGTCACGACAAACACATCTGCCCGTGCAATCCCTGAATGCTTTAAAATACGGTGAATCGTGTCCTCCACACGGTAGACCTCCGCTCCGCTCGCCAGCATGATCTCCCCCGCCCGGACCGCCATCTCCATCAGCGCGCCATATTCCATACCAACCACCCTCTGATTTACGAATTTTCGTAACTGTTCAGTACCTTCACAGTCACGGATTTTCCAAATCCAGCAACATTTTCTTGACCTCTACCATACGGTCACGCAGCACGACCGCTTCCTCGAAATTCAGCTCGGCTGCCGCCTGATTCATCTTCTTCGTTAGTTCCTTTACGAGTTTTTCTAATTCCTGGCGATCCATCGATTCCAGATCCTTCGTTACCTTATTCGTAACCGGTTCGGCTGCCTGCGAGATCGTGATCAGATCCCGGACAGCTTTCTTGATCGTCGTCGGCGTAATGTGATGTTCCTCATTGTACGCCTGCTGAATCGCGCGTCTTCGCTCCGTCTCCTCGATCGCCGCCCGCATCGAATCCGTGATCGAATCTGCATACATGATAACATGCCCCTCGGAATTTCGCGCTGCTCGGCCGATCGTCTGAATCAGGGACGTTTCCGAACGCAGGAATCCTTCTTTATCCGCATCCAGAATCGCCACCAGCGCAATCTCCGGGATATCCAGACCCTCACGAAGCAGGTTGATGCCGACCAGCACATCGAAGACATTCAGACGCATATCCCGGATAATCTGGGCACGTTCCAACGTGTCAATATCCGAATGCAGATATTTGACGCGGATTCCCGCATCGCGCATATAGTCGGTCAGGTCTTCTGCCATCCGCTTTGTCAGCGTCGTAACAAGCACCTTAAACCCTCGCTCCACCTCCCGGTTGACCTCCGAAATCAGATCGTCGATCTGTCCCTCGACCGGTCTCACCTCAATCGGCGGATCAAGAAGTCCCGTCGGACGGATCACCTGCTCTGCCCGCAGAAGCTCATGATCCGCCTCATACTCGCCCGGTGTTGCTGAAACGCAGAGAATCTGATCCAGTTTGCTCTCAAATTCTTCAAAATTTAACGGTCGGTTATCCAGCGCCGACGGCAGGCGGAAGCCATATTCCACCAGCGTTTTCTTGCGCGACTGGTCGCCCGCGTACATCCCGCGCACCTGCGGCAGCGTGATGTGCGACTCGTCCACAATCACCAGAAATTCATCCGGGAAATAATCCATCAGCGTACACGGCGGTTCTCCCGGTTTCGAACCAATCAGATGGCGCGAATAATTCTCGATACCAGAACAGAAGCCTGTTTCCCGCATCATTTCCACATCAAAATTCGTCCGCTCCGCGATTCTCTGTGCCTCCAGAAGCTTATCCTCACTCTTAAAGTAAGCGACCTGCTCCTTCATTTCCTCTAAAATATTGTTTGCCGCAATCTCCATCCGCTCTTTCGGGATGACATAATGCGATGCCGGGAAAATCGCGATATGTCCCAGCTGCGCCTTGATCTCGCCCGTCAGCGTGTCAATCTCTGTGATCCGGTCTACCTCATCCCCGAAAAACTCAATCCGGTACGCATCGCCGCCCGAATACGCCGGGTATACCTCCAGCACATCGCCGCGCACCCGGAACGAACCTCGCTTGAAATCCATGTCATTCCGGCTGTACTGAATGTCGATCAGCTTGTGAATGACCTCGTCGCGGTCCTTCTCCATGCCCGGGCGCAGGGAAATAACCATGTTTTTATAATCGATCGGGCTTCCCAGACCATAGATACAGGAAACCGATGCCACAATAATCACATCCTGCCGCTCCGACAGCGCCGCCGTCGCTGAATGCCGCAGCTTATCGATCTCGTCGTTGATGGAGGAATCCTTCTCGATATATGTGTCCGTGGACGGGACGTAAGCCTCCGGTTGGTAGTAGTCATAGTAGCTGACAAAGTATTCCACCGCGTTATTGGGAAAAAATTCCTTCATTTCCGAATAAAGCTGGGCTGCCAGCGTCTTATTATGTGCAATAATTAACGTCGGCTTATTCAGCTTCTGAATCACATTTGCCATCGTAAACGTCTTGCCAGAGCCCGTTACACCCAGTAATGTCTGGAACTGATTTCCTTCCTTGAAGCCCTCCACCAGCTTTTCAATCGCCTGCGGCTGGTCGCCGGTCGGGCTGTATTCTGATACCAACTCAAAATGATCCATTGCTTTCTCCTGATTTGATATAATTCACAAAAAAATCCCATTAAGTATTTCTATTATACCAAATCCACCCATGAATGTATACATAAAAGCAAAACAAATCAGTACAAACGTTCGATTTCAGACAACTATTCACAGGTGGAAATTTTCTGAATTTTCTAAACTGAAAATTCCGTACGATACAGTTCTGGTTGCAGATTTTTCCGTCATTCCTATTATTTGTTTACTGTATTATTTCTTTCTTCCCGTGACTACTATCAGAACGATTCCTAATACTCCCATCATCCCCGCATACCCCACAAACGGCACGCTCACGCCCTCACTGAATCTTCCCATCCATTTCAGCACAAACGGCGAACACGCCGCTCCCAGATTGCAGCCGACCAGCACGATTGATGTGGCTGTATTGATAGAAGACTGCGGAATCCGCTCGGAAATCTGGTGGAAGGAATAGGTAACCAGAACGGTATAGAAAAATCCGACGATACTGATGCCAATTCCAATCAGCGGCAGATTGCCCGCATATGCGGTCAGAAGCATCCCCGCTCCAAGCATCAGGCATCCAACCCCCGGTAATTTTTCCTTCCACCACATCGTCAGTTTTCCAAAATAAACACCAGCAGCTATTCCCATCAGCATCATGAGCGTGAGAATGATGCTGGCTTCCGACTCCGTTCCAAGTTTCTTCTCTAAAATCAACATCGGGACACGCAGGGAATTGGAACAGTAGATGCAGATGACAAACCCCGCAAACACTGCATAAGCAATGGTCAGGACTTCTTTTTTCCAGCATTCTCTTTTTCCATCTGCCTCCGCTTCCAGACTTTCTTTCTCTGCCCCTGCACTCTGTGAGCCCGCACTCTGTCCCGTCTCCATACTTCCCGGAACCCATACAAGATACAGAAGAACAATCACAAATCCGAGCGCGTACACCCAAAATGCCAGATTCCACCGGATCAACACCAATTTTCCAGCAACCAGCGTCATAACCGCGCTTCCCAGCACCTCCGCCGATCCGCGGTATCCGAGCAGCGCCGCTTTTTCCCTGCCTTCATAATATTCACTGAAAATGCTGATTGCTTTCGCATTAATGAGCCCAATCCCGATCCCCAGGAAAATCCTGGATGCAAACACCACCGGATATTCCTGTACAAACACCGGTACCATGCCGCTGACCGATAAAAGAAGCAGACCGCCCACAATCATTGGACGGTCTTTCATATAACGCGACAGCCATGCATTCAGCACGATCATGGCAGTGATCGCAAACGACGGTGCAGAGATCAATATCTCCACCTGTGCGGTTGTATATTCACTGAAATGCTGCAGCAGCGATGGCAGCACGATCGAAACAGAATACGCCGATGTCAGTATCAATGACAGCGATAGCAGCGCTATTTTCTTCATTTGTTCTTTCATATTAATTTCTCCCCGAATGTAAGTTTTATACTAGAATTCTGATTGCTTATGTCCTATCCATTCACAATCGCAGGCAGCACAATCCATGTATCGTTTCTTAAAACAATACTCCATATCTTCTATCATAAATGAAATTCATTCAGAAAGAAATACCTAAATTATTTTTCTAAGATAGATGTTCCTTCGTTACCTATCCCCGCGCAAACCAGTCTTTCATGCACTGAAGCACCTGCACCAGCTCTTCCTCCTTGATAATATACGGAACCATCGCGTACAGATAATTTAAGAACGGACGGCTGAACACGCCGCGTTTGTACGCATATTCCTGATACCCTTTCAGGACTGCCGGATCATATACCTCGACACAGACACATCCGCCCATCATGCGGACCTCCCTGATTCTCGGATCGGTAAATCCTTCCATCTCCCGACGGGTGATAGCTTCGATCTTCTGAATCTTTTCCATATAGTTCTGCGTCTCAAACAGCTCAATCGAGGCAAGCGCCGCGCTGCACGCGAGGGCATTTCCCATAAAGGTCGGTCCGTGCATCAGCGCATGTTCCGGGTTATCATCGAAAAATCCATCAAATACCTTTTTATTTGCCACAGTCGCCGCGTGACCAATGTAACCGCCGGTCAATGCCTTTCCGAGGACCAGAATATCCGGAAGCACCCGATCTGCCACAAAGCGGTTTCCGGTTCTGCCAAATCCGGTTGCCACCTCATCAAAAACCAGCAGCACGCCGTACTTATCACAGAGTTCCCTTGCCTTCTCCAAAAATGAAATGTCGTACATCCGCATTCCGCCAGCACCCTGTAAAAGCGGTTCCACCAGCACGCAGTTCAACTTGTCATGATACTGTTCAAATGCTTTCTCCAGCGCCGGGATCTCAGTCGGAATGTGAACCACATACGGGCTTGCACCATACGCTTTCAGCACAAAATGGTAGTCCTCATCATCGCCTGCCTCCATCGTCTTAAAGGTATCGCCGTGGTACGCGTGTTCCAGCGCCAGAATCATCGTCCGCTTCTCATCGCCACGGTTCATATAATACTGCAGCGCCATTTTCAGCGCTACCTCAACCGCCACGCTGCCGGAATCTGAAAAAAAGCAGTAGTCCAGATCGCCCGGCAGCCAGGACGCCAGTTTTTCTGAAAGTCTGCGCGCCGGCTCATGCGTCAGGCCGCCCAGCATCACATGAGAAAATTTTTCTACCTGTGAAATAATTGCCTGATTGATCACCGGATGTTTATATCCATGAATCACACTCCACCAGGATGAAACCGAATCAATCAGCTTCTGATCCTTCGTGTAAAGATATACCCCGTTCGCATCCACGATCTCATAAGGTGCTTTCATTGTTTTTAACTGTTCATATGGATACCAGATCATTTTTCTTCTCCTTTATCTTCTGTCTTACGCATACAGCCCTTTCAGCGTCTCCGCATCCATGGAAAGCTCCGTATCCCCATCCGCCACACAGGCAACAACCGGAATGCCAGTGTAATATTCACACATTTTCCGGTTATCCTCATGAAGCAGATTCCCCGTCTCATAATGATTGAAAATAATTCCTTTCAGGGCAATTCCCTGTTGTTTCAGATAATAGGCAGTAAGCCCCACGCCATTGATCGTCCCAAGCCCCGCATCTGCAATCAGCAGGCAGCCAAGCCCGCACGCTTTTACTACTTCTGGAAGACGGATATCCGCCTCGTCTATGCAGAGTGGACAGAGAATTCCGCCGCTTCCTTCCATCGTCACATACTCATATTTTTCACAGACTTTGTGAAAATCTTCCAGCACCCGATCCATCTGGACCGGGTTGCCCTCCAGACGGGATGCCAGATGCGGCGATACCGCCGTCTCGTACACATACGGACACATTTCCTCAAGCGGCTGCCCGATTCCCGACATTGTTTTCACCTGCAGGGCATCTCCTGGAATCAGGCTTCCATCCGCACGCCGCTCATTGCCGCTCATTGCCGCTTTATAATACGCCGCATCCGCGCCGCTCTCCCGCAGTTTTTTCACAATCAAGCCTGTCACATACGTTTTTCCAATATCCGTTCCCGTACCTGTTATAAAAATCCCCTTGCTCATCTTTTATCCAAGTCTCCCTCCCTGAATCAGCGGAATCATCCGTTTTCCTATGATGGCAGCCACAATACAGAGCACGATATCGCCCGGAACTGCCAGAACAAAGCAATATAAAAACAGCGCTCCTACGCCGATCGGCGAATTCAGATAGAAATTGCTGATCACGTAGTAATAAATCATTCCAAATGCATAGACAATAAAAAGTCCCAGAAAATTAGCTCCCAGCAGGCGCCGGTAACTCGGATGCGTCTTGGCATTGGCAATCTTACCATTCACATACGCCGCAACCGCAAATCCGATGATATATCCAAAACTCGGCTGGAAAATATATCCTGGTCCGCCGCCCTGAGTGAAAATCGGAAGTCCAATTAAACCTAATACGATATAAACCACAACCGCCAGCGCCCCATTGACCGGACCTAAAAGCAGACCTGCCAGCATCGTAAATAAAAACTGCAATGTAAACGGAACCACCGGAACCGGTATCTTGATAAATGCTCCCACTGCAATCAGTGCGACAAACATCGCGCACAAAACTAAATCCTTTGTCTTCATGTGTTTCAAACCTTTTTCCTCCTTGGGTATCTGAATGATTTCAGGCATCCGAAGCCATTCTATTCTCGCACATGTACATAAATTTCTCTCCGCAACCCCTGTTCCAACCATCTAAAACAGCAGCGGCCGTCCCAGATCCCGGGTAGTCGAAACAGATGCAGAACTGATTGCAAGCATAACATAGCCTTTTTCTATTGTCAACCTATTATTTTTATATGGTTAACAATTAGTTTTTTATCTGTTTTTTATCTCTTCCCTTTCCATAATCTTGTTTCTTATATCCCTTGATATACATACGTTTCCCGTCCGTCCACACATTCACTGCCCCTGAATCCGCCGTTCTCCAGATCTCCGTTCCCGTCTGTTCCAGACGTTCCACCGCCTCCGGTGCCGGATGCCCGTAAGTATTTCCCTCTCCATAAGAGAGCACCGTGAAAGCTGGGGAAAAGCACTCCAAAAACTCCTCTGAGGAGGAACCGTTCGAACCATGGTGTGCGGCTTTTAACAGTGTCACTTTTTCCCTCTTTTTGTCCTCTTCCACCGTCAGAATCTTCCTTTCGTCCTCCACTCCAATATCTCCTGTCAGAAGCATACGAAACTTTCCATACGTGACATCAAACACCAGTGAATGACTATTTCGCTCCTCGACTGGCTTTTCCCCCGCCTCCGGGTACAGGCACCGAAGCGCCAGGCTTTTCGCCCGCACCGTTTCTCCCCGATGCAGATAATAGACTTCCGCACCCCGTTTTCTGGCAAGAGTTTCCAGTTTTTTATATGCCTCCTGCCCTTTTCCTGCCGCCGGAAGTGCCAGATTCCGCACCCGGATATCTGCCTCCTCCTTCAAAAGCCACTCGATCCCGTTCGTGTGATCCGCATCCGCATGGCTGACCAGAATCCAGTCCAGCGTGCGGATTCCCTGACTTTTCAAAAATGGTCCCAGCACATTTTTCCCGATTTTTTTATCCTGGCTGCTGCCACAGTCCGAAAGAATTGCCTCATCCCGCGTCCGCAGAAAGACGCCGTCGCCCTGTCCTACATCGAGAAACCAGCTCTGAAAGCCATGAACAGGCTGAACCACTAAAAAGACTACCGCCACAGCAATAAATACACTATTTTTTCCCGGTGCATTCCATTCTTTTGGAAACAGAAAAATCCCTTTTCTCTCTAAATTCTCTCTTGCTTCTCCCACACTCCACACATATCGAATCCCCAGCGCCACATAAAACACCCCTATTTTCCACATTTCCGGGCGTCCTGCCACGATGGAATGAAACGGCACGCGTTCCACCTGGATGCAAAGCCATTCATACAACTGAAAAATATAATGCCCCGGACCCGTACATGCACTTGCCGCTATTCTGAATATTTCTGGTATTTCTGATATTCCTGATGCTGCGCCCCAAAAAGCCGAAAGCACTCCCGCAATGCTGCTGCCTCCGCCCATTCCCCCCATTTTTCCTCCCACAAACGCTACACTGTAAATTCCAAGCGCCAGCAGACCGCTTCCGGCTGCATACGTGAGAAGCGGAATCACGATCAGGTTCAGAAAAATTCCCAACATCGGAAATGTAAAATAGTGATACAGCTGAATCGGCATCGTATAAAGCTGAATTGCCAAGCTTAGCATGAGTGTTTCATATCCTTTCTTTTTTTCTTTCTCTTGTTTCTCCTCTTCCCGCTCTTTTCTCTTTTTTCCCACTTTCCGCAGCTCCTCCGTCTCCAGCCCAATCGCAGCAACCGCGCCATAGGAAAGCTGCAATCCCGCCGAAAAGAGCAGATACGGCGACTGCCACGCCTGTAAAATCAAAGACAGCGACAGCGCACTCAGCAGATCGTAACTCCGCCCCAGATATGCCGCCAGACAGGACACCTCTACCATAAATACCGCCCGGAATACAGATGCTCCAAATCCGGTTACAAAACCATAAAAGGTAAGGAGCGCTGAAGCCCCCAGTCCCGCCCATCCATACGATATGCCCCAAAAACGCAGTGCGCTGTAAACGCTCATGCCAATCAAAGAGACATGAAGCCCGCTGACTGCCAGAATATGTGCAATCCCATTATCCTGAAACCGTTCGCGCAGCTCTTCCGATAACCCGGATTTATCCCCCAGCAAAATTGCCTGGAAAATCCCTGCATCTTCTGGAACACAGATTTCCTGAAAAACAGCCGTCGCGTACGCCCGGAAGCATTCTGCCTGACTTCGGAGAGGGGATCTTTTTCCTTCTGAAATAAAAATCCGATCCGCCGTCACCCGGTTTCTGATTCCTAGTCCCCGATAATACATCCGATACGAAAACTGCCCCGGATTGCGCGCTTCTTCCAGAAACTCAGCAGTTCCCGTCAGATGAATCTGACTTCCGCAGGGTGGCAGAATTTTCTCTTCACACATATCCAGTAAATCGCTTTTACACGATATCAGTACCTTTTTTACACTTTCATCCTCTACCTCCACCCCCGTCAAAATCATCGTACACCACCCATTTTTTTCCGAAACAGAATCCAGTGTTCCAGATACCGCCACCTCTGTCGAACCGCCCTTCTGCGTTACCATCCGTTCCAGCGCATCCGGGCGCATTTCCACCGTCATCCGTCCCCATCCTGCCAGGAAACAGAAAAACAGCAGAAAGACACGGCACATCATCGGATCTTTCCAATTCCAGACGCGTTCTGCGTCTGTCTGAAAGTCCGAATCTCCCCGTCCTTCTGCTGTTTTTATGACTGCAGGTGAAAAAGAATGTGCCTTGTGTTTCATAGGACACAATTTCCTATGAAACACAAAAAGCGCTGCTGCAATTATAAACCACACCGTCATGCCCATCTGGTACGCTGCGACCTCTCCAAGTACAAAAGCCACCATCATCCACATTACCGGTCGTTTGATATTCAATTCCTCTTTTCTTGTATTCTACAAAACATCAACAAAATCCCATTGCTGCTCTCTTCCAAACATGGCATATACATTCTGTCTGACAGTTACTTCACAATATACTTCTCCTCTCTCTCCAGAGGCTGCGCCAGCGAAATCACATTCCGGTACGTCACATCTGCTGAGCCATTGACCGTGATCTGCACTTTATTCACCGTCTGAAGCTCTGTCAGAGAATCGACGATCGCGTAAATCGGAATATACTCCGCCACATCGGTATCCCCGGAAATAAAACCACTATCCAGGTTGACATAGCAGGTATTATCTGTCAGTGATACGTTTAATACCTTTGTATTTTTCGGCATCACTGAAAGACCGCCATTCTGGGAACCTGCCAGCAGCTGCTCCACTACCAGGCGTTCCAGCGACGTGTTCATACTGTGAAATACTTCCCGTTTTTCTGCCACCAGACCATCTTTTTCTTCATTGGCAAAATACAGGGTCAGCTCTACTTTTTCATACGAATTGACATCCGAAATACTGTCTACAAAATCACTTCCTGCGATCGCGCCCACCGGGTTGCCATGCGTGTCCAGAAGCGGCTGTCCCTCGCAATTAATGCTGATATAATCGACTCCCTCTACCTGTGTAAAGGTCTTTGCCAGCGCCGCCCGGCACAGAATCTCCCGCGACGCTTTCATATTCATATATTCCTGATTAAAATTCAGCGTCAGCACGTTATTGTCCCGGTTAATATCCAGGAATTCAACCTTATCACTTAAAACTGCCTGATACTCCGGGTTTTCCGGCGCCGCAAGGATCTGCCCCGCCAGCTCCCCGATCAGGATCTCAGCGTCCGTCGTCTCCGTCTGATAGGAAACGCTCGCAAGCCCCGTGCGCGTCGAATTGAGATAATAAATCTGATAGACTCCGTCCTCACCCGCCGTCGGATGCACCTCTTCTTTTTTTCGGCATCCGCCCAGAAGAAGCAGACACGCCAGGCAAAGGATCAGCCACAAACTTACGCTTCCTGCCCGTTTTCCAGAGCTTTTTTTTCTTATTTTCTCCATTTATTATTTCCTGTTGTTATTTTGCAATCTATCTCACAATAGACATTTCCCTGACCTCACATTCGAACACTGCGACACTCAAATACCGCAACATTCAAACACTGAAACATTCGAACACTGCAGCATTCAAACACCGAAATATTCGAACACCGCAGCACCAGCAACCCTCTCGAACCTCTAAACCGCCCAGAACCACGCTGTCTACGGAATATAATTCAACGGAATCCGCACCGTAAAGGTTGCTCCCTTGCCTTCTTCACTCTTCAGGCGGATCGCCCCCTGATGAAGAAGAATAATATTCTTCGTGATCGCAAGCCCCAGCCCGGTACCGCCTGTCTCGCGTGAGCGCGCCTTATCTACACGGTAAAAACGCTCAAATACACGCTCCTGAAATTCCTTCGGGATTCCCACGCCATTATCCTCCACCTTCACATAAAAGAACTTGTGGTCAGCATCCAGCGTCACCCAGACTTTTCCCTCTTCGCGGTTATACTTGATCGCATTTTCCACGAGGTTCGAAAGTGCCAGGCTCAATTTTACCTCATCCACATCCGCCGATACTTCCCGCTTGCTCTCATATGTGATCTCAATGTTCCGCCGCTTCGCGATCGGGGTCAGACGTTTTAAAATCTGTTCCAGAAGGCCATTGATCGAAGTCTGTGCAATATTCAGATCCGGCGATGATTTATCCATTTTGACTAACGTCAGCAGATCATCGATAATCTTGCCCTCGCGGTCAATCTCCGCCGAAATATCCTGCATAAACTCCTGATATAACTCCGCCGGGGTGTTCTCCATCCCCATCAGAGAATCCGCCAGAACCCTTATCGAAGTCAGCGGTGTTTTCAGCTCATGCGACACGTTGGAAACAAACTCCTGACGCGACTGATCCAGGTTTTTCAGCTTCCGGATGGTCTGCATGACTGCCTCCGAAATGTCCCGCGTCTCCCGGTACGCTTTTACATCAATATCCTGATCCAGATTTCCCTCTGCCACCATATCGAGCTGCTGCTGCAGGCGGCGGAATGGTTTCAGCAGGCAAGCCGCCGCCAATAAATCTGCGATCAGAATAAAACAGAACATAACGAGCTGCAAAAATCCCGTCTTCTGCACAATTTTCTCCTGCAAAAGTGCCGAATTTTCCGTGGATGCCATCAGAAGAAGGACTCCCTGCACGCCTGCCGTATTTTTCCCTTTTCCGGCTGCCACATCCGAATCGATCGGCGCTGCATCCGTGCTTTTTGCCTGAATCGGCTGCGCTACATAGAAATACTTTTTCTTCTGGTTCAAATAGCTGGAAGTTTCCCCGTCAAATGCCTTTAACACATCCGATACAACCAGCGTTTTCCCTCTGGAAAGATCAAATGTGTCTTTCAAGATCTTAAAGCTATCGTCCACCAGCACGATTCTTCCGTTCATCAGATCCGCCGTTGTACTAAGTTCCGCATCCAGCGCCGGATTTGGATTTCCCGACAGCAGTACATTGATATAATCACTGCTGCGTATCTTGTTTGCTAAAATCAGACTCCGGTTCTGCGCTTCCGCCATCCGTTCTTCCACGTGGCTCTGGTAAAAATACCCCGATGTAAAACGGACCTGTACCAGAAGTGGAACCAGCGTCAGGATCAGAAAGGCGAGGATCAGCGGGATTCGCATCCCGATCGTGTGCTCCATCGCTTTCCATATTTTTCTTTTATGTTCTGCTATTCTTCTCATGCCCCTGTCCTGAACAATTACAGTTCACGCGCTCTTACTTGTGTTGCTTAACTTACTGACATTGACCGTAAACCGAAATACGGCTCCGCAACTGCGTTTCTCACAACAACGATCCGATTTCAAGTTTCTTCGACGCCGCGATCGCCAGCGCTCCCGGTCCGATATGGCAGGCTACACTTAAGGACAGCGGATCTACATGAACTTCCGTCTCCGAGAAAAGTTCCCGAAGCTCGGCTGCCAGCTCCTGCGCCATCTCATCATTGTCGGTATGCGCTACATCAATATACGTTTTTTCTCCCGTCACATCACCAAACCGAGTTTCCAGATCGCGGGTGATCGCCGTGATCATCATGGAACGCGCCTGTTTCATCGTCCGCGCCTTCGCAAATGCGTCCAGCTTCTCGCCCTGTATCGTCAGAACCGGTTTTAAACGGAGAAGTGTTCCGAGCGCTGCTGCCGCTGGTGTGATTCTACCGCCCTTTTTCAGGTATTTTAATGTGTCAACCGTGACATAAATAGTTGAATCCAAACCTGTATCTTCCAGCTTTTTGCAGATCGCCTCCGCGTCCATGCCGGCTGCCGCCATGTCAAGCGCATCCTGCACCGAACGGCGCTGGGTCACGGAAATCCTGTGATTATCCGCCACCTGCACTTTTCCGTCGAAATCATCTGCCAGCATCTTTGCCGTCTGGCAGGAGCTCGAAAGCCCACTGGACATCGGAATGTGCACAACTGCATCGTATTCCTCCAAAAGTTTTTCCCAGAGATTTAAGATCGTCTCCGGGGACGGCTGGGATGTGCTCACATCGTGATCCCCGCTCAGATGCTCGTAAAATTCCTTCTGTGTCAAATTTATATCTTCCAGATACTCGGTTCCATCAATCATAAACGGCATCGGCAGGACATATACGCCCATCTCTTTCGCCTGTGCCTGTGTAATTCCGCTGTTGCTGTCTGTAACAACCGCTACCTTCATGCTTGTTTCCTCCTGTTTTCCCTGTGAATCTGCTGCCATCCTATTTTCCTTTCCGCATAACACTTTCTTTTCTAAAAATGTCTGCCCTGGAACAGCCTCCGAGCGGTTCACATAGATGATTTTATTTTATCCTATTTTCTTATGAAATGGAAGAGAGAAGTAACCAAAAACTGCCACAAAACAAGCCCCGACCATTTCTCTGTTCATGATCTTTTCTTGCTTTATGGCAGTTTTCCCGATTCTTATTGACGGTTATATTTATACTTTCCTAATATATTCGAAAATTCTCCCTATTTCACCAACAGCGACTCTCCCGTCATCTCCTTCGGCTTCTCAAGTCCCATCAGTTCAATCAGCGTCGGCACAATATCGCAGAGGCGTCCGCCTTCGCACAGCTTGTACGCCGGGTCAGCGCCGACCAGGACAAACGGTACCTGATTGGTCGTATGAGCGGTCCACGGCTCGCCGGTTGCCTCATCGACCATCACCTCTGCATTACCGTGATCGGCGCAGATAAAGAGAACGCCTCCGGCTGCCTTGATGGCTTCAACTGCACGTCCTACGCAGGCATCGACGGTCTCAATCGCCTTGATCGCAGCCGACTCCACGCCCGTGTGACCTACCATATCCGGGTTTGCAAAATTGATGATGATGACATCATATTTGCCGGACTCAATCGCCTCCACCAGCTTATCGCACACGATCGGTGCGCTCATCTCCGGTTTCAGGTCGTAGGTCGGAACCTCCTTCGGAGACGGAACCAGAATGCGGTCCTCGCCCTCGTTCGGCTCTTCCACGCCGCCGTTGAAGAAAAATGTTACGTGTGCATATTTCTCGGTCTCGGCGATACGTGCCTGCGTCATATGGTGCGCCGCCAGGAACTCTCCAAATGTGTTCTTGATCTCTTCCTTCTTGAACGCAATCAGCTTGTTCCCGATCGTCTCATCGTAATCGGTAAAGCATACAAACGTCAGGTCAAGCTTCTTCTCTCTCGCAAATCCGGTAAATCCCTCATCGCAGAATGCGCGAGTGATCTCTCTTGCACGGTCCGGACGGAAGTTAAAGAAAATGACGGAATCGCCATCCTGAATCGTGGCAACCGGCTTTCCGTCCTTCTCTACATAGAACGGTACGACGAACTCATCGTTTACCTCTTTATCATAGGATGCCTGAATGCCTGCACACGCACTTTCTGCCTTCTCACCCTCTGCCTTTGTCAGCACATCGTAAGCTTTCTGGACACGATCCCAGTTTTTATCACGATCCATCGCATAGTAGCGTCCCATCACGGAAGCCACCTCGCCGATGCCAAGCTGCTGCATCTTCTTCTCTAATTCTGCTACGAACTCCTTACCGGAGGTCGGCGGTGTATCACGTCCGTCCAGGAAGCAGTGCACATACACTTTTTTAAGTCCCTGACGTTTTGCGAACTCCAGAAGTCCGAATAAATGAGTCAGATGGCTGTGAACGCCGCCGTCTGATACCAGTCCGAACAGATGCAGGGCGGAATCATTTTTCTTGCAGGTGTCTGCGGCTGCCAGAAATTCCGGATTTTCAAAGAAATCGCCATCCTCGATTGATTTCGTGATACGGGTCAGCTCCTGGTATACGATACGTCCGGCACCCATATTTAAATGCCCAACCTCCGAGTTACCCATCTGTCCGTCCGGCAGACCGACCGCCAGACCGCTGGCATTGCCGCGCACAAACGGGCACTGGCTCATCAGCTGATCCATGATCGGTGTCTTCGCCTCACATACGGCATTGTGCTCACAGGTATCTCTCATGCCGTATCCATCGAGAATCATTAATACGGTTGGCTTTTTTTTCATCTCTTTCTTCTTCCTTTCCTTCCATGAAATGAACCGTTTTTTCTGAAACAACCGGATGAACCAACAATTTTGATTGTTTCAGTTCAAAACCTTCACCTTCTTTTTTTACTGGCAAAAAGGGGACTGCCACGCCTCACACGTGCGACAGCCCCCTTTTGCTCATCTCTTATTTATAATTTACAATCTTTCCAAAATCTGCCTTTAAGGATGCGCCGCCTACCAGACCGCCATCGATATCCGGCTGTGCAAACAGCTCCGGAGCCGATGCTGCGGATACGGAACCGCCGTACTGAATGCGGATCGCCTCTGCGGTCGCTTCATCGTACACTTCCTTGATGCACGCACGGATCGCGCCGCACACTTCCTCAGCCTGCTCGGTGGTCGCTACCTTGCCGGTACCGATCGCCCAGATTGGCTCGTATGCGATCACAGCTGTCTTTGCCTGCTCTGCGGTCACATTCTGGAATGCGATCTTGATCTGCTGGCGGATCCAGTCAAGCGTGATGCCCTGCTCTCTCTGGGTCAGAGTCTCGCCGCAGCAAATGATCGGGGTCAGACCGTGCTCAAATGCTTTCAGTACCTTCTTATTGACCGTCTCATCGGTCTCTGCAAAGTATTCTCTGCGCTCGGAATGTCCGATAATCACGTATTTAACGCCTGCATCGGTCAGCATATTCGGGGAAATCTCGCCGGTGTAAGCACCTTTCTCCTCGAAATACATATTTTCAGCGCCAACTGCGATGTTGGTTCCCTCGCACGCTTTTACAACCGGGATAATATCAATCGCCGGTACGCAGAATACAACGTCTACATCTTCCGAAACAACGAGCGGCTTCAGAAGCTCTACCAGAGCTACTGCCTCCGACGGCGTCATGTTCATTTTCCAGTTGCCTGCTACGATCTTTCTTCTAGCCATGACTATTCTATTCCTCTTTTCTGTTTGTTTATTTATTTATCATTCGCTGCCGCTACGCCCGGAAGCTCCTTTCCCTCTAAGAATTCCAGGGAAGCGCCGCCGCCGGTAGAAATATGGGTCATCTTGTCGCCAAATCCAAGCTGGTTGACCGCTGCTGCAGAATCGCCGCCACCGATGATCGTGGTCGCTTCGGTGTCTGCCAGTGCTTTTGCAACTGCGATTGTACCCTGTGCAAGAGTCGGGTTCTCAAATACACCCATCGGTCCGTTCCATACAACTGTCTTAGCAGATTTTACGGTGTCTGCATACAGCTTTGCGGTTTCCGGTCCGATGTCAAGTCCCATCGTGTCAGCCGGGATAGCGTCAACCGATACATTCTGTACCTCGATCGGTGCATCGATCGGATCCGGGAAGGATGCTGCTACAGCTGCATCAACCGGAAGAAGCAGTTTCTTGCCAAGCTTCGCCGCCTTCTCTACCATCTCACGACAATAATCTAACTTTGTATCATCGACTAAGGATTTACCAATCTCCTTGCCCTGTGCTTTTAAGAAGGTAAATGCCATGCCGCCGCCGATGATCAGCGTGTCACACTTCTCCAGCAGGTTGGAGATAACGTTTAATTTATCAGCTACCTTCGCGCCGCCTAAAATGGCAACGAACGGGCGGACCGGGTTATCTACTGCATTTCCAAGGAAATCGATCTCTTTCTGCATCAGGTAACCAACTACTGCGGTGTCCACATACTGGGTCACGCCTACGTTTGAGCAGTGTGCGCGGTGTGCAGTACCAAATGCATCGTCCACATAGACATCACACAGGGATGCCAGATCCTTGCTGAACGCCTCACCGTTCTTGGTTTCCTCGGCACGGTAACGGGTGTTCTCAAGCAGAACAACCTCGCCATCCTTCATCGCCTCAACGGCTGCCTTTGCGTTCGGTCCAACCACTTCCGGATCGGCTGCAAATTTCACTTCCTGTCCCAGAAGTTCAGACAGACGAACGGCTACCGGTGCCAGAGACAGCTCCGGCTTCGGCTCTCCCTTCGGTTTGCCAAGGTGGGAGCAGAGAATTACCTTTCCACCGTCCGCAATCAGTTTTTTGATCGTCGGAAGCGCTGCCACCAGACGGTTTTCATCGGTGATCTTTCCTTCTTTTAACGGTACGTTGAAATCACAGCGTACCAGAACGCGTTTGCCCTTTACATTGATATCATCCACGGATTTTTTATTCAGCATATCCTGTCTCCTTTACATTTAAAAGAAAAATGGATCCGGTCCCGACCGAGGACCGGACCCATCTTGAATCCTTATGATTTTCTATCGAATCGATAAAATTATGCCAGCTCTGCGAAGTATTTGATTGTACGAACCATCTGGCTTGTGTAGGAGTTCTCGTTGTCATACCAGGAAACAACCTGTACCTGATATAAGTCATCACCGATCGGAGATACCATAGTCTGTGTAGAATCAAACAGGGAACCATAGCGGATACCTACGATATCGGAAGAAACGATCTCATCCTCGTTGTAGCCAAAGGACTCAGTCTGAGCTGCCTTCATAGCCTCGTTGATAGCTTCCTTGGTAACATCAGCTTTCTTAACAACGGCTGTCAGAATGGTAGTGGAACCAGTCGGAACCGGAACACGCTGTGCAGAACCGATGAGCTTGCCGTTTAATTCCGGAATAACCAGACCGATCGCTTTTGCAGCACCGGTGGAGTTCGGAACGATGTTGACAGCGCCTGCTCTTGCTCTTCTTAAATCGCCTTTTCTGTGCGGTCCGTCCAGAATCATCTGATCGCCTGTGTAAGCGTGGATGGTGGACATGATACCGGACTGAATCGGAGCATAGTCGTTTAATGCCTTAGCCATCGGAGCCAGGCAGTTAGTTGTACAGGATGCTGCGGAGATAATCTTATCTTCCGGTTTCAGTGTCTTGTGGTTTACATTGTATACGATAGTCGGAAGGTCATTGCCTGCCGGTGCGGAGATAACGACTTTCTTAGCGCCTGCATCGATATGTGCCTGTGCTTTTGCCTTGGATGTATAGAATCCGGTACACTCCAGAACTACGTCTACACCAATCTCGCCCCACGGAAGTTCAGCAGCGTTTGCCTTTGCGTAGATAGTAATCTTCTTGCCATCTACTACAATATAATCTTCGCCAGCCTCTACCGTATGTCCATCGTATCTGCCCTGAGCAGAATCATACTTTAACAGGTGAGCTAACATTTTCGGATTTGTCAGATCGTTGATAGCTACGACTTCGTAACCCTCAGCGCCAAACATCTGTCTGAAAGCCAGACGACCAATACGACCAAAACCATTAATTGCAACTTTTACTGCCATGATCTCATTCCTCCTAGAAATTCATCTTCATGATTGTTAAATATTAATCAACCCTGCTTGTATTGTACCCAACTTTTCCTAAAATAGCAAGTGGTTTTTTGTAAATTTTACAGCAAATATTCAGTATTTTTTCTCTTGCTGCGCACAACTTCGACGGATTGTCATACCTTAAATGGAATTTTGTGCTGACAGCCTTAATTTTGCATAATTTTTTAACCAAATGCTCTAATTCGAACTATTTTCATTTTAATCGATCTCTTCTTGTTTGTGAACCTCACATGGCTAAAGTCACGTGCTTCTCGGCCGTTTTAAACGGCAAGACTAAATATCGGCGGATACGCCAGTATCTTAGAATTCGTGCGGATACGCACTTTTTCCACACCGGATACGGCTGGTTTCCACATTACAGGTAGTCCGCTGTATATCTGCCTGCGTTTATGCCGCTTTTAAGTTATTTACTTCTACATAAAGCTTTCTTAAATCTGCATAAACACAGGAGGTTCTACGCTTCACTGCAGGTACTTTTGCCTCCAGTGAAGACCTTTCCGTTTCCGGCAAGGGTTTTAAAAGTTCCCGTATAAAATATCTCGCTCCGATATTATAGGATGCTGACAGGTCGCAGTTATACTGTTTTCCGGTCCGGAAGGTACATAGGCTATGGTTCTCCTGGTTTCTTACTACCGCTCCGCTTCCGTCACAGGCCAGCCTGCTGGTGTTCCGGGCACTGACCATGGACACACGAATTCCGTTCCGATGTGCCTGATGTTCACACAGTTTCTGAATATCCCGCTTTCTCCATAAATGAAGCTTTTGTTTCTTTTTCCCGGATATCTTTCCCTGCATTTCCAGATACTCAAAAACAATTACGTTCGCCTGATTTTCTCTGGCATATTTCGTGATTTCCACAGCTATTTTACGGGACAGTTCCATGTTCAGCCTTTTTGCATAAGCCCATCGGCTTTGAACCTGTCTGGAGCAATGTTCTCTTTGAAAACGACGGATTCTGCCAAGTACATGATACAATTGGTCTTTATCACTGGAGAAATTTATAAATTTCCGCCCCAGGATAGTGCCATCTGCACGCATAATACTGCAGACCGCATCCGTATTAATTCCCAAGTCAACGCTGCATACCACTTGTTCTTTTACAACTGTTTTTGATAAGATTGCTTCCTCTGTGTAAGAAAATCGAAGAAAATATTTATGATGTTTCTTTTCCAAAGTGGGGGCAGATGCTTTTTCTCCGCTCCATTTTTTCCGCAGATATTCCATATCTGTATGGAGTAATTTTACCGGGAACCATTTCCAGTCACGCCCATCAAATAACTTTAAATGAGCCACATCTTCTCCGTTTTCTGCTTCCTTGTACATTACATCACGATAAAATACCGGCATCGCATGATTCTCGCAGGTCAGCTTCGGTTTTCCGCTCAAGCCTCCCTTTTCCCACAAACTCAGCCGTGTCTGATAGGAGGATACACTTCCAAGCGCGTGCTGAATGGCCGCTCTTCTCAAATAGGACGGCATTTTGGGAAAATGGCGGTCAAACGCAAATCTGGCACGATTCTTTTTCGTTTCATGTACCAGATGTTCGGCTTCATTAAAGCGCTTCTGTGCATTTCCGATTTCTGAAAGTTCTTCCCAACTCTCTGCATACACCTCAACCAGGTAGGAAACTGCCTTTCGGAAAATATCCAGCGTATGGCGGATTGGTATATTCTGTTTTTTGACCTCTACACCATAGCTGGATACAATCTGCATAAAGCACCTTTACTTTCTTTTTTCCCTTTCTTTTTGCCCCTCAATATACGCCATTACCTGATCTCTGCTTCGATCACTTACAGTAACTGCACAATACGATGGATTCCACAAATGTCCTCCCCACAGTTCCTGTTTTAATTCTGGATGCGAAAGAAACAACTGACGCGCCAGATTTCCTTTCATAATTTTGATCATATCTGATATAAAAAACTGTGGCTTACAGTCCAAAAGTAAATGAATATGATCCGGCATAACCTCCATCGCAAGAATCTGAAATCGGTATTCCTCCGCAAGTTCATATAACATTTTTTTGCATTCTGCATCTAATCCATTTTTCAGAACCTGTTTTCTGTATTTCGTGCACCAGACAAGATGGTACTGTAAAGAATACACATATCCTCTACCATATGAAAGTGTATTTCTCTTAATAGTAAATATATCTTTTTCCATGTTTATATTATACCATATGCCCCCACACTTGGCAAACACTAGTTCTGTATCTTGATAAAAAATTTGGCACACCTAACTCATCACTAAAGTAACGAGAATGCGGTGTGCCGTTTTTCAAAATATACACCCTACCGGATGAGTCGTCCGTTCGGTAATAAATATAAAAGTTTTTTGCGGTAATCTTTCGCACACCTCTAGAATGCCAAGGTTCACGCTCTATTGGTGCAATATTTGAAGCCATATATGTTAACTTTTGTATTTCGCTGCGTATTGCTCGAATATAATTCAGTGCCACGTCCGGAACTAACAACGTATATGCAATGTAGTCTCTGATTTCAAAAAGGTCAGTTTCCGCATCCGGTGTGATGATGATTTTGTAAGAGTCCACTTATTTAAGACCCCTTTCCAAATCATCAAATACTTCATTCATTGACCGGCCCTCTCCAACAAGTGACTGTGTATAGCTATGCTGAAGTTTTGCATCAAGCTCAGCATCGGACATTGCATCAATGGTTCGTGGCTCTGAAGGAATCGTCAATGGGAATGGAACACCATGATGATAAATAATCTGACGGTAAAGAGAATTAATAACTACAGAAACAGGAACTCCCAGTTTCTGAAGAATATCTTCCGCTTCAATCTTTACACTGTTTTCTACGCGAGCACTTACCGTTGAATCTTTCATTTCAAACACCTCCTGATTTTATTGTAATTCATTGTATTGCAGATTGCAAGACATTTCATTCAGGAAGTCTATATCCATCCACAGTTCATATGAAACTATGTTCTTTTTAGCTCCGATCCACCATATCCTTCACTCTGGCACG